>Ga0172378_10002751_pt1 | contig 16526 bp, 10 predicted proteins | sample GrowelOW332metaG_FD_119755 | JGI IMG/M metagenome (GOLD analysis project Ga0172378, IMG submission 119755) | Groundwater microbial communities from an aquifer near a municipal landfill in Southern Ontario, Canada - Pumphouse #3_1 metaG | ecosystem: Environmental > Aquatic > Deep subsurface >... | reverse complement strand
GTCTCCTAAATCAGTAAAGAAATCAACCTGTTTGACCAGATCATCCTGTATGTTATGAATCGCCTGTTCTGTTTGTTCCTTAGAAGTCACAAACAGATTGGCAGGATATATTTGATATTTTTCAAAGGATTCAATCCTGTGAAAAGATATGCTGTCTACTTCTTCTATTGATTCTATCTCTTCATCCCACCATGTAATGCGCAAGATGTTGTTGGAATAAGCCATTGCAACATCTACAGTGTCACCTTTTACCCGAAAGTTTCCTCTTTGCAGCTCAAGATCATTTCTAACATAAAGAGCCTCAACCAAATTACGTAAAAAATCATTACGATCAATATGCTCCCCTTGCTTAATTGAGATAATGCTGTTACTCATGGCAGACGGACCTCCCATGCCATAAATACATGAAACAGAAGATACGACGACAATATCTTTTCTTCCTGATAATAAGGAACTTACAGAACTTAAGCGCAACCGGTCAATCTCGTCGTTTATCGCCAAGTCTTTCTCGATATAAGTATCCGAATGGGGTAGGTACGCTTCAGGTTGATAATAATCATAATACGATACATAATATTCTACCGCATTATTTGGGAAAAAACCTTTCATCTCTTCATATAGCTGCGCTGCAAGCGTTTTGTTATGGCTAAGAATTAAAGTGGGCTTCTGAATATTATTGATTACGTTGGCAACTGTAAACGTTTTTCCGGAGCCAGTGACTCCCAATAACACTTGTGCAGGATCGCCACGTTTGATTCCGTCTGTCAGTTGTTGAATTGCCTCGGGTTGATCTCCTGTCGGTTGATATTGTGAAGTAAGTTGGAAATTCATCCTGAATGATCTTATATTAAGTAGAAAAACGAATGCTATTACGAAAAACCTGGGGGCTATACTCATTAACAGTAAAAATAGCTACTGTTTTTGTAAATGCCATTTGAAATATATATCTTATGCAAAATTACAAAAATATTAGCTCACTGTAGTAGGTTAAAGGTTAATTATATGCTAAAAATCAGATTGATACTTTGTAAATCGGGTAATAATGTGTAAATTTGCATTTCTAAATGTCTTATATGAAAAAAGTATTTTTCGTCACTATATGTACTGCCATGCTCTTTAGTAGCTGTGCGAGCGAATTCAACGCAGTGTATAAGAATGCTGACACTAACTATCGCTACGAATATGCAAAAGAGTGTTATGCTATCGGTAATTACAATAGAGCAATTACTTTCCTGAATGATTTGATCGTTCCCCTCAAAGGTACCGAAAACGGCCAGGAAAGTCTTTATATGTTGGGCATGGCACAATATAAGGTTTATGATTATGAAAGTGCTTCTCAGACATTCAAACGATATGTTCAAAGCTACCCAAAAGGAGACTATGCAGACCTTGCAAGTTTTTATATCGGCGAGAGTCTGTATATGAGTACGCCCGAGCCACGTTTGGATCAATCACAAACGGTGTCGGCCATCGCTGCATTTCAGCAATATCTGGATCTCTATCCAGATGCTAAATTGAAGACGAAAGCTCAGAGCAGATTATTTGAATTACAAGACAAGTTAGTGAAAAAGGAACTCTATTCTGCACAATTATATTATGATTTAGGTACATATTTTGGTAATTGCACCAGTGGGGGAAATAACTACGAGGCTTGTATTATAACAGCTGAAAATGCGCTGAAAGAATATCCTTACTCTTCCTTAAGAGAAAATTTTGCGGTATTGGTTATGAAGAGCAAGTTTGAATTGGCACAGCAGAGTGTGGAGTCCAAACGCCTTGAACGTTATCAGGATGCTGAGGATGAATGTTACGGTTTCATAAATGAATATCCCGATTCAAAGGAACGGCAGGCTGCAGAAAAATACATCAAGGAGTGTAAGCAATTCACAAAGAATTCTTAAAGTTTCTTTTCTAGCGGCGACTCTCCTTATAGAATCAATCGCCTCTGAGCGAAAAAAGATATATAAATAGTAATATATTAAATGCCTTTTCTTTCATTTTGAAGTGGCTATCTTTTAATACTTAAAAAAATGGATTACAAAAAATCAAAAGCACCGGTTACAACAATTACTCATAACATCATGGATTTTTGTGATGAAACAGGTAATATTTATGAAAGCGTTGCTATTATGGCAAAACGCTCCAATCAAATAGCTGCTGAAATCAAACAGGATTTGAATAAAAAGCTTGCTGAATTTGCCTCTTATAATGATTCTTTGGAAGAAGTATTTGAAAATCGTGAACAGATAGAGATTTCACGTTATTATGAAAAGTTGCCCAAACCAACACTATTGGCAACTCAGGAATTCATTGATGGGAATATTTATTTTCGCGATCCATCTCAAGAACCTATCGAAGAAGCATAATGATCCAGCGTAAACAAACAATATTTTTGCTGTTGGCCATTGTTTTCGCTGTGGTTTGTCTATGTATGCCTATCGGTTCGATTGAACCGAAAGGGATGGGACTTCAGTCGATGATATGGAATTTTGGATTAGTCGTACCAAATCAAGGTATTAGCTTTAGTCATTGGCTTTTATTCGCGTTGCTGGTTATTACCATTCCGATGGAAATATTTGCCATTTTTCAATATCGAAATAGAATGGTACAAGCTAAGATTTGTCTTTGGAGCATGTTGTTTTGTTTGGTTTGGTACATATATTATGGGTTCGTTGCATTTTCCTATACGCAGCATGGAGGTACGTACCATGTTCAGTTTGCGGTATGTCTGCCTTTACTCTCTTTTGTTTCATTGATTCTTGCACGCCAAGGTATCATCAAAGACGAAAAATTAGTGAAGTCTGCTGATAGGATCAGATAGTGACAGATTGATACGAGCAAATTAAATACCATACGCATTTCAAAAATAGTAAAGCCAGGCTTTCTTGATTGTCAGAAAGCCTGGCTTTATATATATGTCTACAGTGAAAGACGCTGCAACAATATGCTATGTTTTGTCTTACAAAAGCCTGCAGATTGTTGAACAAAATGATTGACTTTGTTCAATGAACTGCATTATATTCCTAGACTTTTCTTCAAATTATTGCTTACGTCATTAATTTTCTGATTGGCTTGTTCGGTCGTCTTGTTTATCGCTTTGTTTGCATTGTCTTTCGTCTTCTCAACTGTTTTTACAGCTGCCTGTTTCGTCTTTGATTGAACGCTGTCAGACATTGCCTTTGCATCACTTTTAACGGCAGCTGCAGCTTGCTTGGCAGTTGTCTCTGCGCTAGTTGGAAGGTGCTTGATACCTTCAACAAGAGTTGCAATCGTTACATTACCTGCTGCAACTTCTTTGATGTTATCTGCATGTTGGGCGATGAATGCTTGAACTTTGCTCGCATAAGCTTTAGCTTCCTCTAACTTGCCACTATTGACTAATTCTTCGTATTTCTTCTGGACGGTAATCATGGTCGTCTTTACGGCTTCACTATCTTTTTGTTGGAGTTGATTGTGCAATGCAGTTGTTAATGAATCGGCTCCTGTTTGATTCATAGAGGACATGCCGGTTGAATCTGTCATAGAATCAGACTTGGCAGAAGAATTTGTTTTGTTGCCACAACTTGAAAACGTTAGCGCAATGATGGCAATTCCCATTAAAAATAATTTTTTCATAATTTTTTGTGTTAGTGAATACTATTGATTATTTTACAAATATATGACGTTTAATAATTGAATGCACTATTTATTTAGAATTATTAACGATGGAGAGTAGCCCATGGGAAAGATCAGGATGTAGGTTTTTTTAGTGTTTTATGATTTAGTTGGCATTGATATTTGATGCTGCCAAAATGAAAACCTATTTTATGAAAAAGGAGATTTGTAAATGAATACAAATCTCCTTTTGCGTATACATGATGTAAGTAACCTTACAATTTAGTTTTCGTTTTCGTCACTCCAATCTTCATTGCTCTTGCGAATATACGTTTTGTAACGTAATTTAGCCATATCTTCTGCTGCGCTGAACAGTTTTTCTGCTTCTTCTGGGAATGCTTTCTTCAAAGAGTTGTAGCGAACTTCACCCATGAGGAAGTCATGGAACTTAGAAAAATCTGGCGCTTTAGAATCAAGCAAGAATGGATTCTTGCCTTCATCTGCAAGTGCTGGATTGAATCTCCACAGATGCCAGTAACCACACTCTACTGCCAATTTCTCTTCAGATTGGCTCTTACCCATGCCACGCTTCAAGCCGTGGTTGATACATGGAGAGTATGCGATGATGACAGATGGGCCTGGATAAGCTTCTGCTTCGCGAATCGCTTTCAAACATTGACTCTGGTCGGCACCCATTGCTATTTGTGCAACGTAAACATAACCATATGTACTTGCCATCAAACCAAGGTCTTTCTTTCGGATACGTTTTCCATGAGCAGCAAATTCTGCGATGGCGCCCAATGGGGTAGACTTTGATGACTGACCACCAGTATTCGAATAAACTTCTGTATCGAGAACAAGGATGTTGATATCTTCACCTTGAGCGATTACATGGTCTAAACCACCGTAACCAATATCATAAGAAGCACCATCGCCACCGATGATCCATTGACTGCGTTTAACCAAATAATGATCAAGTGTCTTCAGCTCCTGACTGGTTTTGCAACCTTTCTCTGCAGCTTCGGCAATGAGTGGTTTTAAAGTGGCAGCAGCAGCTTTAGAGGCATCTGCATCATCTTTGCTTTCAATCCAAGCCTTAGCAGCTTCCTTATATGCTTCGGATGCTTCGGCAGATTCAATAATCTGATTGAGAAGTACAGAGATTCTCTCTTTCATCTTACGATTTCCAATCGTCATACCAAGACCGAACTCACAGAAATCTTCAAACAAGGAGTTGTTGAAAGATGGTCCCTGACCCTCATCATTTGTTGTATATGGTGTAGCAGGAATTGAAGCAGAATAGATAGAAGAACATCCTGTTGCATTAGCAAGCATTTCACGTTCACCAAATAACTGAGTGATCAGTCTTACGTAAGGAGTTTCTCCACAACCTGCACAGGCTCCAGAAAACTCGAAGAGTGGCTGAGCAAACTGAGAGTTCTTAACACTTTGTTTTACGTCTACCAAAGCTTTCTTGTTCTTTACTTGATGGCGTAAATACTCCCAACGAGCAGCTTCAACATCGTCTCCAGCGAATGGAATCATCTCGAGAGCCTTTCCCTTCTTTGGATTGCCTGGGCAAACCTCTGCACAGTTTCCACAACCCATACAGTCCATTACGCTAACTTGGATGCGGAAATGCATACCAGCCATAGGTTTCGGCACTTTCATCTCCAACGTTTCACCATCAAAGCCTTTCAGTTCTTCGTCATCAAGTACGAATGGACGAATTGTAGCGTGAGGACAAACATAAGCGCATTGATTACATTGGATACAGTTCTCAGGATTCCATTTTGGAATGAAAGCTTCGAAACCTCTCTTTTCAAATGCTGCTGTGCCTACTTCCCATTTTCCGTCAACGGTTCCATTCTCAACAAATGTAGAAACCTTTATGCGCCCACCTGCCTGTTGGTTGATAGGACGCACCAATTCTTTGATGAATTTAGGATCGTCTTCATGATTGTCTGCACTGTCTGTCAAATCAGCCCATGCCTTATCTACTTCAAGAGTCTTGTATTCACCACCGCGATCTACAGCAGCGAAGTTCTTGTCAATGATGTCCTGTCCCTTATTGCCGTATGATTTCTCAATGAATTTCTTCATTTGATCAATGGCAAGATCAATTGGAATAACGTTGGCAATGCGGAAGAAGGCGCTCTGAAGAATAGTGTTCGTACGATTGCCCAAACCGATCTCCAATGCAATCTTTGTAGCATTGATATAATATACCTTGATATCGTTCTCTGCGAAATAGCGTTTTACGTTGTTTGGGATGAAGTTAATCAGTTCCTGACCTTCAAAAATCGTATTCAGCAAGAATGTTCCACCCTTACGCAAGCCCAATGTCATGTCATAAATGTGGAGATAGGCTTGTACATGACAAGCAACAAAGTTTGGTGTATTTACTTGATAGGTAGAATGAATTGGCTCATCACCGAAACGAAGGTGCGAGCAGGTGAAACCGCCGCTCTTCTTTGAGTCGTAAGCAAAATAAGCTTGACAATGCTTATCGGTGTTATCACCGATAATTTTCACAGAGTTTTTGTTTGCACCAACGGTACCGTCGCCACCAAGTCCATAAAAGCGTGCTTCAAATTGGTTCTCATTGCCCATTGGAATCTCTGTTTCCAAAGGTAATGAGGTGAAGGTTACATCGTCAACAATACCAATGGTGAAATGATCTTTAGGAACGTTGAGTTCAAGATTCTTGTATACGCTGATAATCTGACCAGGAGTTGTATCGAAAGAGCTAAGACCATAACGTCCACCAACAATCATTGGCGCATTTTCCTTTCCGAAGAAAGCAGACTTAATGTCAAGATACAATGGCTCTCCCTCAGCTCCGGGCTCTTTCGTTCTGTCAAGTACGGCGATACGTTTAACAGTCTTTGGAACAGCAGCCAACAGGTGTTTTACAGAGAATGGGCGATAAAGACGAACAGCAATCATACCAACTTTCTTGCCTTGTTTGCGCAAGTGGTCGATTACCTCGCGTGATGCCTCAGCTGCAGAGCCCATCAAAATGATGATGTTCTCAGCTTCTGGATCCCCATAATAATCAAAGATATGATATTCGCGACCAGTGATATCAGAGATTTTGCCTAAATATTCTTCAACAACATCAGGTACTCCATCATAGTACTTGTTTGAAGCTTCACGATGAGCAAAGAATGTTTCTGGGTTTTCTGCCATACCACGAGTCGAAGGACGCTCAGGTGACATCGCATTGTCACGGAATCTCTGGATGTCATCCATGTCTACCAATGGACGAACATCGTCTTCTGTCATTGCTTCAATCTTATGATATTCGTGAGATGTACGGAATCCATCAAAGAAATTTATGAATGGAATTCTGGTCTTCAACGAAACTAAATAAGGAACAGCTGAAAGATCCATTACTTCTTGCACTGAGCAAGAACTGAACATTCCCCAACCAATTTGACGACATGCCATTACGTCACTATGATCTCCAAAGATTGAAAGAGCATGAGTGGCTATTGTGCGGGCTGCTACGTTAACGACACATGGGAGCAACTCACCAGCTATTTTGTACATATTGGGAATCATCAACAGCAAACCTTGACTTGCTGTAAATGTTGTCGTAAGGGCACCTGCCTGTAAAGATCCATGAACGGCACCTGCTGCACCAGCCTCAGACTGCATTTCTTGAACGGTGACTGTCTGTCCAAAAAGGTTTTTCTTGCCTTTGGCAGCCCATTCATCTACGTGTGCAGCCATTGGTGAAGACGGCGTAATAGGGTAGATGGCAGCCACTTCAGAAAGCATATAGCTTATACGAGCTGCGGCCTCGTTACCATCACAAGTGATAAATTTTTTTTCTCTTGCCATTTTATTTTTGTTTAATATGAATGAATGTTTGTATAATATAAAATAGTAACTCTTAATGTTGCCTTGAAATGATTTGCACTGTTAAAATAGATACTTCCCTTCTTTCATGTTTGACTTAATAGAGGAATCCGAATAGCCAAATCGGAATGCGATTCCCCTGACCAACTTCAGTATGATACCTTACATAGATGGTATCATTGTTATATCTTATTTTGTGTTCGCTTTTAGCATCACAGATTCTAAATTTCTTTTGTCCATCTACTACATAAAAAGTATCTTTTCGTCCTTGATTAACCAGATGATCTTTCCAAAGACTATTGACAAAGAATGTTTCCATCAAGTCTTGCTCATCCGTTTTTTGAGGATAAATAACAAACGATAAGTTTGTGTTGTGCATCATAACCTTGGTTGGTTTTTTGGGAAATTCTTGTCCAACAGGATAAATGATGTTGACAAGTCGTGCATCTGCCAAATATTTGATGTAATTCATCACTGTTGCACGACTTGTCGTTATTTCGTGAGACAGATTACTGATGTTTGGCGCTTCATGGCCTTCGGTTACCAGTAAATAAAATAGTTTCTTTATCTTGGAAAGATATTTCAATTCAATCTGCTTGATGAGTAAGATGTCTACTTCAGTCATCATATTCATCGTCTTCAAAAGGTTTTCAGAGAAGTTTCTGTCCTCTAAGAAAAATGGATAGAAGCCGTGATGAATATAGTCTTTAAAATATTTTTCTGGACTTGCTTTTGGCAGAATCTTCTTAATAATTGTTTCGTGGTTGCTCAATATTTCATCCAAGGTGTAAGCAGGAAAAGCATTGTTTGTCTTCAGGTTAAGGAATTCTCTAAAAGAGAAACCTCGTAAGTTATAGCTTTTAACGATTCCATTCAGTTCCGGGTTTTCATCTTTCAAGCGCATAACGCTTGAACCTGTAAATACAATTCTCAACTCTGGGAAACGGTCGTAACAACGTCTTAATTCCTTGCTCCAGTTCGGTTGTTTGAAAATTTGGTCAATGAGCAATACTTTACCGCCTTGTTGAACAAAGTCTGCAGCAAAATCATCAATGCTTCTATTTTGAAAATAGAAATTGTTCATGTTGATATAGAGACAGCTATGAGATGCAATATCAAAATTTTCTTTTGCGTATTGCAACAAGAAAGTAGTCTTACCAACACCTCTTGTACCCTTTATGCCAATCATCCGATCATTCCAATCAATCTCATCGATTAAGGTTCGACGAACAAGTGCATTTGTATGTTCCACAAGATTCGCGTGGGTGCGAAAGAAAGCTTCCATTATAGTATCTGTCTATTGAGTATTTCTCTTTGCAAAGATAACATATATTTCTATTATTGACAACTCTATATTACAAATTATCGCTATTTTTTGTTATTTTTGCACTATCATTATAGATAAGAAATTAGGCTTTATGAAACTACATATATTCAATCCAGAGCACGATGTTGCATTAGCTGCTGATATGCGCACATTTACTGCACCTCATGCTGCACGTGAGCTCCGAGCTGATCTAGGATTTCTTCCGGCATTATGGGCTTCTGACGGAGATTTGGTGTTGGTCGATGATGTATGTACAGCGGTCGAAGCTGTACGTCACTTGAAGCAGTATGCCCATGAGGTCGTCTTTGTAAGTGACGCCGATTTAGCCAAAGTACCTATTGATTTTTCATCCTTCACGGTTGAGCCTTGGGGATGGGATTCTGCATTGAAATACAGATTGTTGTGCATCAATGAGACATTTGATAATGTCGTACCTTCGGATGATGAATTGAATCGAATTCGAGGGTTGAGCAATCGTTTGTTTGCCGCTCATAAAGTATTGCCTTTATTGGTTTCTTTGTCTGAACGGTTTTTGGGAGAAAGTTTATATTTCGAAGATAATGCAGAACTGCTTTCAACAATTTTGATGGGAAAACAAAAGAGTTTTGTATTGAAAGCACCTTGGAGTAGTAGCGGTAGGGGGTTGCGTTATGTTAATAACGACTTTACCAATCATGTAAAGGGTTGGTGTGCCAATATCATTCAACGGCAGGGTGGAATAATGATTGAGCCACAATATCGGAAGATCAAGGATTTTGGAATGGAGTTCTTCGTACATAATGATGCTCATATCGAGTACCTTGGCTTATCTGTCTTTTCAACTGTTCATGGTGCTTACAACGCGAACGTCATAGCAACAGAAGAAATTAAAAGAGAAATGCTTAGTCGGTTTGTTCCCGTTGAATTCTTGGATTTGATTAAAACACATGTTATTTCAATTTTGACTCCCTTATTTAAGGATGCTTACACTGGTCCATTCGGGATTGATATGATGATTGTTAGTGTTAATAATCAGCCAGACTTGTATATACATCCTTGTGTCGAACTTAACCTCCGACACACGATGGGGCATGTTGCTTTGGCACTTTCTACTTTACAAAGTTCTGATCCCAAACGATTGATGGCGATAGAATATTTAGACAAATATCACTTGAAGGTTTCGTTGGCGGGTGATGATTTGGCGATCCCTTATCAACTTTAAAGGGTAGAGTAGGTAAGACTATAAAAAAACGGGGTACTTTTTATTTAAAGTATCCCGCATTATTGAATTGGAAAATATTGGTTATATTCCAATCTTCAGTCCAAGTGAAAAGTAACTGTCATCGGCCCCATCAACCCACTGATATTTGCCCTCAACAAAACCTGCTAATGTTTTTGTGAAGTCATACTTCATACCAGCGCCGAGGTCTACTCCAAGTTTATTGAAGTGGTCGGCATGATAATACGTTGTTCCAACGATAGGATATATAGTAAAATTCCTTTCTAATCGAATGTTATAGTGAAAGTCGGCATCAATATGGAAAAACTTTTCGTCATTGAAATAATAGTTGAAACTAGGAGATAGCTCAAAGTTGTTCGTAAGATCAGCTGTGAAGCCAACACCTACTCCGAAGTCATGCCGGAGATTACCTTTAATATCGATACTTGTAATTTGTGCAGATGCAGCAAGGGTCATGACACAAAAAATTAAAGTTGCATAAAGCTTTTTCATAATCATCTTGTTGAATTAATTAAATATTTGAAATCAAGGCATCAAATTGAATTTGACTCACCTCTTCAATTACAAAACTAATGAATTTTATTTAAAATGTCATAGAAAAGTTCTTAATTATTGTTTAATATAGTGTGTTCCTGTGTCTTAAAAGTATAATTCTATAATATTTAGTTTTTGAATATGATCTGTATCTATAGATGCTGAATCAATTATACAATTGTTGAACAAACCGTAAATGTACGGTGAACAGTACTAGTCATTGTATCGTTTCACACTCTTAAATGGAATGATAGAAACCAAAAAGTTTGTAATTTATAAGTTAAACTTTTGGCTTGCATGAGTTTACTAAACTTATCTGATAATGATAATTTGTTGAATTATCATTTAGTTAAAAGCTTATGTGATATCAATTGGTTTAGTCTATGTACATAGCTTTTTGTGTCCAATATAGTAGTAGATATAAAATAGTGTTGTTTGACTTAAATACAGGATCTATACGGATAAAAAAAAGTTCAGTAGAATTTCTACTGAACTTATCATTTTGGGACAGGGTGATTTGATCTGTCTTTAGTTTCTATTGTTTCTTTTGCTCTTGACTAATTACTTGATATTAGGTTCTTCAAGACCTAGTCCTTTCCTTTTGTCAACAACTTTCAGAATGAAGCCAATAAAGAGTGCTGCAACTCCAAGGCATGCAAGCATGATTAATGGCCATGTGTAATCAAGTTTTGTTGGATCGGAAATGCCTGGGTTTGTCTTCTCGAGCACAATACCAATAAGAAGAGGGAATAGCCACAAGCCAATGTTCTGAATCCAGAAAATAAGTGCATAAGCAGAGCCTATAATCTTCGAATCAACAAGCTTTGGAACACTTGGCCAGAGTGATGCTGGTACAAGTGAAAAAGAGGCACCAAGGACTAAAATTGTGAGGTATGCTACAATAACTCCCCCAAGATCATTACCCTTGAATGCTGGTAATACGAAGGCAAATGTCAGGTGACAAACAATTAAAAGAATAGATCCCAGCACTAACATTGAAGCAGCCTTCCCTTTGTGGTCAACATAACTACCAAGGATTGGAGTGATTCCTACTGCGAGGAGAGGGAAGACAGCAAAGATAGACTCAGCAGACTGGCGCATGTATCCCATATAGCAATATGCTAAAAGTGAAATAATCGAAATCATGAGCACGCCATATTTCATGCGCTTGTTCTTTATAAAGTTGAACATGAAGGCCGTAACTGCAACTAATAACATGATACCATATTGTACAAAAGTTACAGAGTTCGATGCCCAGAAAGAGTCAGCAGGAACTTCTTTGAAAGTAAGATTACATTGAAGCATGTTCACCGCGTACTTTTGGAATGGGAAGATGGCGGAGTAATACAATACACAAAGAAGAGAAACCAGCCAGAAACCTGTCGATTTGAGAATCTTCCCTAAGTCGCTAATCTTAAAAGGATCGTCTTTTTCTTCATCTTCACCTGTCTGACTGTCCAGCTTTTTATCCATAAAAAAATAAACAATGGCCATAATCAAAGCAATACAGATCAGTACTACACCGAATGCAACAGAGCGTGATACATCAATTGAACCTCCAAATTTAGCGAAGAAAGGAGAAAAAATCATGCAAGTTGCAACACCGAGACGTGCCAGAGCCATTTCCGACCCCATAGCTAATGCCATTTCTCTGCCCTTGAACCATTTTACGATACCACGTGAGACTGTAATTCCAGCCATTTCAACACCACATCCGAAGATCATGAATCCAATTGAGGCAAACTTTGCAGAGGCTGGCATTCCCTCGTAGAAAGGTGAAACACCCAGTTGTTCGAACAAGGGTATGTGGTTTAGATGAGTGGTAAACCAGATTTCAAGATTGCTGCCTATGAAACTTTCACTGATGGCAAAATATTTGATGGAAGCACCACATAACATAACCAACCCAGATAGTACTGCTGTAAAGCGAACCCCCATCTTATCGAGAATAATACCGGCAAAAATAAGGAAAAATACAAATACGTTTAAGAAGGTTTCAGACCCTTGCATGGTACCAAATGCCTTAGAGTTCCAGCCTCGCTGGCTTTCCATTAAGTCTTTGATAGGTGAAAGGATGTCTACGAAGATGTAAGCGCAGAACATGGCAAGTGCTAAGAGAAGCAAAGCTGTCCACCGCATGGCGGCAGAGTCTCTGAGAGTGGTCTGAGTGTTGGTAATTGTTGTCATTATTGTTAAAAAGATTTTTGTTTCTAAGGAAAATAATTCATATTATTTTAACCAACGGTCAAGCCAGTTAAAGAAGGTTCTTTGCCAAAGGATGCCATTCTGTGGTTTTAAAACCCAATGGTTCTCATCAGGGAAAATCAAGAGTTCGGCAGGAATGCCCCTCAAACGGGCAGCATTGAAAGCGCCCATCCCTTGGTTGGCATTGATACGATAGTCCTTTTCTCCGTGAATACATAAAATAGGTGTATCCCATTTATCTACAAATTTATGAGGGCTATTGTCATAAGTGCGTTTAGCTTTTGTGGTCTGGTTCTTGTTCCAATATGCATCATCATATTCCCAGTTGGAGAACCAAACCTCTTCTGTGTCGGTATACATGCTTTCCAAATTGAAAGCGCCATCATGGGCGATGAAACATTTAAAGCGTTTATCGTGATGTCCTGCAAGATAATAAATTGAGAATCCGCCGAAGGAGGCTCCAACAGCTCCAAGTCTATTCTTGTCTACATAAGGAAGGTTATTGGCTGCATCGTCAATTGCTGAAAAATAATCATCCATACACTGACCTGTCCAATCACCAGATACCTCTTCATTCCATTCAGAACCAAAGCCAGGAAGACCGCGCCGATTTGGTGCAATAACAACATATCCATTTGCTGCCATAATTTGCATGTTCCATCGATAGCTCCAGAACTGACTAACAGGACTTTGTGGCCCACCTTCACAGAAGAGTAAGGTTGGATATTTCTTATTTGCATCAAAATGGGGAGGGAGAACAACCCAAGAAAGCATGTCCTTATTGTCAGTAGTCTTTACCCAACGTTTTTCAACCTTTCCGATAGCGAGTTGGTCAAGAATATGTTTGTTTTCGTCTGTAATCTGTGTTACTATCGATAGCTTTTCTTTTTTTGAAGGTTGAATCAGGTACAAGTCATCAGGATGAGACATAGAATGCCTTGACACCAACAATTGTTTTGTATTTCCAGACAATTGGACTGTTCCATAGTCATAGTCACCATCAGTAAGTTGTTTGATTTCGCCTTTCAAATTAGTCTGATAGACCTGTTCTGTCGCATGCCAGACTGCAAGAAAATAAAGTATCTTGCTATCCTGATTCCAACAAAAAGCATCAACATTTGTGTCAAGGTTTTCAGTTACATAGCTTTTCTTTCCAGTCGCAAACGTATAAACGCATAAACGGTTTCGGTCGCTTTCATAGCCATTCCTTTTCATGCTTTGCCAAGCAACGTATTTCCCGTCTGGAGAAAATTGAGGATTTGTATCATAACCGACATTCATATCACCTTGTTGATGGTTCACAGACTGTTCCCTCATCGATTTTGTTGCATCGATAGCAGGTTCTTGATAATCTGCAGGTTTGCACAAGTTTGTTGTTGTACGTGTCTCGATGTTATACAGAAAAATATCTGTGTCTGTAGAGGTGGCATATTTCACTCCTTCTTTTTTTCGAGAAGTGTAGGCAATCGTTTTTGAATCAGGACTCCATGCCAACTGTTCAATACCACCGAAGGGAGCAACAGGGCATTCAAAAGGTTCATTTTCAAGAAGGTCAATACCTGCATCTATCCTGTTACCACTTACCTGGGCTAAAAATGGGTGAGCTATTGATTCTACATAATGATCCCAGTGCCGGTAATTCATATCCGTAACCAAACGGCCTGAAGCCAAAGGTAAATCAGAGGGGTTTTTCTGGATTGTTCCGTAATATGGAATAGATTTTATTAAAATGACTTTCTTCTCATCAGGAGAAAATTTAAATCCTTCGAGGTCGATCTTGTCATTTGTTAGTTGCTGACGGTCAGATCCATCAGGGTTCATGGTCCAAAGTTGCCCACCAGTCAAAAAAGCGATCCTTGATCCATTAGCAATCCAAGTGGCATCGGTTTCACTTTGTTTGCCTATTGTCAGTTGTTTTTTATTCTTTCCATTCGCGTCAATGACAAACAGCATCTGTTGACTTTTGTTGTCTTTTACGCTATAGTAGCCAACTTGATAAACAATTTTTTCTCCATTGGGAGAAGCGTTGGAACCACCTATACGCCCCATCGCCCAGAGAGCTTCGGGGGTCATGAGGTCACCTTTTACTTGAAATGTAGCATTCTGATCTTTCACTGTATTCTGTGATTTGACAAAACTGCCGCCTAAAAATAAGGCGACAGTTGCTATCATGAGGGATTTTGTTCTCATTGTTAATACTTATTTGCGTCTTTTCCGTTCCAATTCTTCTTTTTTTCTCTGCATTTCCTGTTGTTGTTCTTGCATTGCTTGAAGGCGGGCAGCGAGTCCGCTTACTTTCTTAGGATTGGATTTATTGTTTTGATATTTGGCTTCAAGTATCATCAACAATTTCTCGTCATTGGTTGTCTTTCTTAAGGTCCACATAATAGCAGCACTAAAGAAAAGAGAAATGAAATAATAGAAGTTTAATCCGGATGAATATTCATTGAACATAAAGAAGAATGTCACAGGCATTAAGTACATCATCCATTTCATGATTTTCATTTGGTCAGCCTGTTGACCCACCATCTGATCACTCTGTTGACGCATGGTCATCCAGCTATAGAGAACGTTGGCTACACAAAAGAGAATACATGTTAACGAGAGGTGATCACCAATAAGCCAAATACTTTTGTTCCAAGTGATAATTGGGTCATACGTGCTAAGATCTTTTATCCATAAGAAGCTTTGTCCACGTAACTGAATGGCGTTCGGCACAAAGTTGAACATGGCAATCCAGATAGGCATCTGAATGAGCATTGGAATACATCCAGACAAAGGGCTGACACCATATTTCGCGTACTCAGACATCATCGCCTGCTGTTTGAGCATCTGATCTTCTGGTTTGCTGTATTGGGACGTTGCAGCTTCAAGTTTTGGTTTCAAAACACGCATCTTGGCAGAGCTCATATAGCTTTTCTTAACCATCGGGAAGGTGATTAATTTCAGGAACAACGTGATCAATATTAAGACAATGCCCATTGAGAACCAGTTCGAAAGAAAATCAAAGATGTAAATAGTGAACCATCTGTTAATGATACGGAACAATGGCCATCCAAGATAAACCAATCTTTCGAGTTCAAGGTCTTTGTTGAAATGGCTTTGTTTTTGAATACTTTTGAGCAAACGAAAATCGTTTGGACCATAATAGAATTCAAACTTTGATGGTGTTTTGCCAGATGGATCAAACGATGTCTTTAATTTTGCTTCATATTGTTTCAGGTACCCACTTCCTTTTTGCTGTGGGATACTTGTCAAAAGAGCGTTATCAGCAAAATCGTTCTCAGAAATCATGACAGCAGAGAAGAATTGGTTCTTAAATGCTATCCAATCTGTTTTCTTATTGATTGGTTCATCTATTTTTTCTTTTGATTCTTGCAGATAGTCAGTACCTCCAGCCGATTTGTGATAGGTTAGGGTAGAATATCTGTTTTCAAAAGAAAATCCCTTTTCAAGCTGCTTACATTTATCCTTCCAATTGATGTCCATCGAGTTCATGTCAGGAGCAAACAAGTTGGCCATGCCATTTACATTCATAGACATATGAAGCAAATAATCTTTTCCTAAGACATAATTGAGAACCAGAGATTTCCCCTCTCCGGCATCTGCAGTTAGGGTTACAGATGAATCTGTCTGCGCTGATGGTTGAAAAAAGAGGTCATCTGTCGAAATGTTAGCCTCTTTTGCGGAAAAAGTAAAAGAAAGTTTTTGTTGACTGTTGTCAAATAGAGTTATGTCTGTATTGCCATCTTTGTCATTAAAATTCTTGATGACAGCTTT
>Ga0172378_10002750_pt1 | contig 16527 bp, 12 predicted proteins | sample GrowelOW332metaG_FD_119755 | JGI IMG/M metagenome (GOLD analysis project Ga0172378, IMG submission 119755) | Groundwater microbial communities from an aquifer near a municipal landfill in Southern Ontario, Canada - Pumphouse #3_1 metaG | ecosystem: Environmental > Aquatic > Deep subsurface >... | reverse complement strand
GTTCCCATTGTTTTTGCAATTAATAAAATTGATAAACCGGGAGCTAATCCTGAAAAAGTGAAAGAAGAACTTGCCAATATGAACTACCTGGTTGAAGACTGGGGAGGAAAATATCAATCGCAAGACATTTCAGCTAAACAAGGTACCGGCGTTGCAGAGTTATTAGAAAAAGTTCAATTAGAAGCGGAATTGCTTGAACTAAAAGCAAACCCGGATAGAAATGGGTTTGGTTCAGTAATTGAATCTTCGTTAGATAAAGGTCGCGGATACGTTTCAACCGTTTTGGTTCAAAACGGAACATTAAAGGTGGGAGATGTTGTTTTGGCCGGTGCTTATTTTGGACGTATAAAAGCAATGTATAACGAACGGAATCAAAACATTGAAAAAGCCTGTCCGGCAGAACCTGCTTTAATTTTAGGATTGAACGGTGCCCCTCAAGCCGGTGATATATTCCATGTGATTGAGAGTGAGCAAGAAGCTCGTTCCATCGCAAACAAACGCGAACAATTGCAAAGAGAGCAATCCATTCGTACCCAAAAAATTCTTACATTAGATGATATTGGACGTCGAATTGCAATTGGTAATTTCCAGGAACTGAATATCATTGTAAAAGGCGACGTAGACGGATCAGTTGAAGCTCTTTCAGATTCACTAATTCGTTTGTCGACTCCTGAGATACAAGTAAATGTGATTCACAAAGCGGTAGGTCAAATTTCCGAATCGGATATTACTCTGGCTGCTGCTTCAAATGGTATAATTATCGGTTTCCAGGTACGCCCATCGCTTACAGCACGAAAAGAAGCAGAACAACAAGGTGTTGATATACGTTTATATTCTGTAATTTACGATGCAATTGAGGAAGTTACGGCAGCTATGGAAGGTATGTTATCGCCTGAAATTAGAGAAGAAATAACAGCCAACATTGAAGTTCTGGAAACATTCAAAATTACAAAAGTGGGAACAATTGCCGGATGTATGGTACGTGATGGCAAAGTGAAACGTTCTAACAAGGTGAGATTAATTCGTGACGGTATAGTTATTTATACTGGCGAACTTGAATCGTTGAAACGATTTAAAGAAGATGTGCGAGAAGTAGCCTCAGGCTACGAATGTGGATTGAATATTCGTAACTTTAACGATATAAAAGTAGGTGACATTATAGAAGCATACGAAGAAGTGGAGGTTAAGAAAACATTATAAAATAGTCTTTGCAAAAAAGAGCAAATACTCAACACAAAAGGTTTTCTGAGAGACACTACTTACATTAATAATAAAAGGAGACGTTGATTATGGCAAAAAGATTTTTTTTAACAATAATGGTTCTCGCAACAGTTATGTGTGCAAGCACCTTGAACGCACAAAATAGTGTTGCTTATGTAAACACACATGAGATTATAAATTCATTGCCCGATAAAACATCTGCAACCGAAAGATTAAACACCCTCAGCGAAAACTATAAGAAAGAGCTTCAGATAATGCAAAACGAATACAACAAGAAGTATTCCGATTTTATTACCTACCAAGGAACTTTGGCAGAAAGCATTAAATTAAGAAGAATGCAGGAGCTAACCGATTTAGAAAACCGGATACAAAACTTCACCAAACTTGCACAGCAAGATATAGAAGAGCACGAGCAACAACTTCTTGAACCCATAAAAGAGAAAGTAAAAGATGCGATAAAAGCAGTTGGTATTGAGCAAAACTTTACGGTTATCTACGATTTAGATGACCCGGGAATTGTCTTTGTTTCCCCAAATGCAGTTGATGCCAATCAATTAGTAAAATCCAAATTAGGAGTTAGATAGTTTTTGCAAGAAAAGGGTAAACAGTGCATTTCGACAAGCTCAATGTAACACGTAACTCTTATTTTTACAGAGTTAACAAAGAAAGGAGCATCTACCCAAAGGAAACTCCCTTAGGGTTTAAGAAATTCGAAGGCTTCCGTTAAAACGGAACAGACTTCGTTTTTTGACCTTTTCTTATCAAAGCCTCAAAAAATAGTGGTTTTCTGGCAGACAATAGAAAAAGTAAAGTCTATATTTTCATAAAAAAAGTGGCAATCAATACTAATTTAAAACCTGGTCCAATTGGTGTATTTGATTCCGGATATGGTGGTTTAACTATCTTATCCGAAATTAAAGAATTGATGCCTCAATACGATTACATTTATTTGGGAGATAATGCCAGAGCTCCTTACGGTAATAAATCGTACGATTTAATATGCGATTTTACGCTTCAAGCCGTAAAATGGTTTTTCTCACAAGGTTGTCAACTTGTTATTATAGCTTGTAATACAGCATCTGCAAAAGCATTAAGAAGACTCCAACAACAATATTTACCCACAATAGATCCACACAAACGTCTATTGGGCGTTATACGCCCAACTGCAATTGCAATTGCCAGCCTATCGAAAAATGGACATGTAGCAGTTTTGGGAACTGAGGCTACCATTAAGTCAAAATTGTATGAAGAGGAAATGAATAATCTTCATCCGCATCTGAAACTTACCTCTGAGGCGTGTCCCATGTGGGTTCCTTTGGTGGAAAACTTAGAATACGACAAACCGGGTGCAGATTATTTTGTGAAACAACATCTGACTAAAATTTTGGAAAAAGATAATAAAATTGATACAATTATTTTAGGCTGCACTCATTATCCATTGCTTTTAAAAAAAATAAAACAATATATTCCAGACAACATAACAGTAATCTCACAAGGTAAATACATAGCAGAATCATTAAAAGATTACATGAATCGACATCCTGAAATGGACTCAATTTGTTCAAAGAATGGAAAACGCCTATACTACACAACAGATTCTGCAGAGAAATTCAAAGATATAGCTTCTGCGTTTTTAAAAGAGACAATAGAAGTTGAAAAAATTAAACTCGGAAAAGATGATGAGTTGGTTTGATATAATTGTCTCACTTATTCTTTTAGCAAGCTTCGTTAGAGGAGTGCAAAAAGGACTTGTGATGCAACTTGCCAGGTTTGCAGCTATAATTATTGGTGCAATTTTTGCTGGTAAAGTAGCAAAAATAATATTGCCCTTTTTATTAAACACCATACACATATCAGTAAATGCTGCCGGAGTCATATCCTATATTCTAGCATTTGTTGTTATTGTATTTGGAGTAAATCTTATTGGTAAAATGTTGCATGGTTTATTCGATACACTCCACATCAGTTTTTTAAACAAAATATTAGGTGCAATTATTAGTGTTGGAAGTACCATGGTAATATTAAGTATTTTGCTCAATTTGGCTATTATATTAGATCCGGAGGAAGAGGTGATTACAAAAAAGATAAAAACAGAAACTTTTTTTTATTCACGGGTACAAGTAGTTGTCCCAATCATTGTTCCTTATTTGGATAGAGATATATGGGAGAAATACATTCCCGAACAATTGAGGCAAGAGGAGTTAGAAGAAGATTCAACGAGTGTCCCTCAAAAATGGTATTCATAAACTGGAGAATTACGAACAATACATACATTAATTTATAAAAAATGAGAATTCATAAAGAAGGTAGAAAAACATTATCGTTTACATTATTGATAAGTATTGCAATAAATATGGTGATGTTTTACTTTTTGCCGAAAAACTTTTTTAGTTATTTCATTTTTGTTGTAACAGTGGTAATATATCTTTTCCTACTCAACTTTTTTCGTTCACCGAATCGGATCTACTCCGGGCAAGTATTGGGTCGCGTAAATGCGCCGACCGATGGAAAAGTAGTTGCACTTGAAAAAGTGTATGAGAGTGAATATCTAAATGCGGAATGCATGAAAATATCGATCTTTATGTCCATTTTTAATGCGCATTCTAACTGGATTCCCGTAACGGGGAAGATTATCCATGTATCGCATAAAAAAGGAAGATACATGGCCGCATACCTCCCAAAATCGAGCACCGAGAACGAACGTTCTACCATTGTGATTGAAACACCCGATGGACATAAAATACTTTCGCGGCAAATTGCCGGAGCCATGGCTCGTAGAATTGTCACTTACGTTAAAGCGTCACAAATTTGCTACATTGGCGATCCGTTAGGGTTCATCAAATTCGGTTCGCGAATGGATATTTTTCTGCCTTTAAACAGTGAAATATTAGTGGAAATGGGAGAAGAAGTGAGAGCCAACAAAACATTTATTGCAAATTTAGCTGCGGAAAAATAAACGGTTTTTATTTCTCAACAAAGTTATAGACAGGCTCAACAAATCTGAAAACAAAAACAATGAAAAAGCATATTCCTAACACCATCACATCACTGAATCTTTTTTCGGGATGTATAGCAATTGTAATGGCTTTTCAAGGTGCTTTCTTTTGGGTAGTTTTCTGGGTTCTATTGGCAGCATTATTCGATTTTTTCGATGGAATGACGGCACGTCTCTTAAATGCACCGTCAAAAATTGGAAAAGAGTTAGACTCGTTGGCAGACGTTGTAAGTTTTGGAGTTGCTCCTTCAGTAGCGGTGTTTGTTCTATTGCGTAATTATGCAATTTATCCTGATTCATTAACCGTTTTGCAACCTTATCTCCCCTACTTTGCATTTATAATTCCTGTTTTTTCTGCGCTTCGCCTTGCAAAATTTAATATTGATGAACGACAAACAACCTCTTTTTTAGGATTGCCCACTCCGGCAAATGCTCTTTTTTGGATTAGCTATGTGTATGGAACTTATAATATATCCATTGAAAATGAATTTATTTTGTATCTTACGCTTGCGTTAATCATTCTCTTATCTTTAATGATGGTATCAGAAATACCGATGTTTTCGTTCAAGTTGAAAAATTTTAAATTAAAAGAAAATCTAAAACCTATCTTTCTTATAATTTGTACAATAATTTTTCTATCTTTTTGGGGAATAATTGGATTTGCGGGAACAATTTTAGTTTACATCGCTATTTCATTTCTATCTTCAAAGCAAGCGAAAAAATCCGTTAAATAACTAAAATCGAAAGTAACTGTTTAAAGTATTCCTTATCTTTGACTTCTTAAACAACAAAATATGGGTGCCATTTTAAAATTTATCATATTTCTTCTGGGAATTTTCTTTTTGTTATCGATGCTTCTTGGAGCTTCGACCATGCGGCTTATTGTGCGTTTAATTTTCAGAGGAAGGAAAAAATCTCAGCAAAATCAATCAGCTCAGGAACCGATTACACAAAGCGACCGAATCATAAGCTACAAGAAAAAAGAATTTGAAACAAGTGCAGCCGAAGATGTAGAGTTTGAAGAGATAAAGGAGAACGATAAGTGATTTATATCAAATAATCTTTAAATCGAGTGTCAGAACTTTAATTGAAAGCTTGCAGACTTAGCTGTTTTTTAAGATTGTGTATGGGATAAACTATCGTAGAAAATGATATAATGCAGACAATTAAAAATGTGAGAAATACATCCGTAAATTTCACAATAACAGGATAAGCATCTACCATGTAAGCACCCGGCGTTCCACCAAGTTTTAAAAGTCCAAACTTCTGTTGCAGAAAACTTATTCCCACTCCTAAAATTATACCGGAAACGATACCGGAAAAAGAAATTAGCCATCCTTCCAAAAGAAAAATTCTGGAAATTATTTTATTGTTAGCTCCCATACTTTTCAAGATTCTAATGTCATTCTTTTTTTCGATAATAAGGATAGATAGAGGTCCTACAACATTAAATGCAGCAATTATTAATATAAAAGAGAGAATGAAAAACGTGACCCATTTTTCAATTTGCAACATCTGATACGATTCCTTTTGTTGTTCAAATCTATCTTCTACAAGATAGTCATTGCCAATAATCTGGCTGATTACTTTTTTCGCTTTTTGAACCGATACGCCCTCTTTTAGCTTAATGTCTAACGAAGAAACTTCGTTGGAATAACGAAACAATGATCGAGCAAGCTCAATGGGCACAATAGCCATCTGTTCATCAAACTGAGGTTGATTTAAATTGAAAACTCCTCCCACCTGAACTGTCGCCTGAGAGAATGCAGCTGAAGGGTTTGCCAGATTTACCTGCACATCTCGCCTCGGCACAAATATCTCTATCGGATCAACATATCCGGGACGAACGCCCAACGTGTAAGCTAAACCTGAGCCAACAGTAGCATAATCAACTACATCTTCTCGCAAACGAAAAGCTCCATCAATTATTAATCGATCCATTTGTGTCAAGTATTTAAAATCTTCGGAAACTCCTTTTAAAAGTACCGGAACTTGACGATCATTGAAACGAAACAGTACATTATCTTCTAACGATTCAGAAATAAAATCGATATCCGAATTTTGCAATGCTTTATTAAATGCAGCAGTATGATAATCGAAAACTTTGCCTTTAACCGGAGTAATTTTCAACTCGGGATCGAAAGCACTAAATGTGGTTTCGATAAGAGTGCCAAATCCGTTGAAAACGGACAAAGCAGTAACCATAGCCATTGTTGCAACGGCAATACCGCACACCGACACAAGCGATATCACGTTAATTGCGTTGTGCGATTTTTTAGAGAAAAGATACCGCCGAGCTATAAATAAAGGTAGGTTCAAAGCAAGTTAATCTTTTTTCAGCAAATTGTCTATGTTCTCCATATAATCTAAAGAGTCATCTAAATAAAACATCAAATTTGGCACCACGCGCAATTGTTGACCTATTCGTTTACCAAGTTCAAAGCGTAGTGTTTTAATATTACCATTGATGTTTTCAAGCAGCTCGTTTGCTTTTCCCGAAGGGAAAAAGCTCAAATGGGCATGTGCAACACCCAAATCGGGAGTTACGCGTACCTGTGTTACCGAAATAAGTACTCCGGGCATCTTTTTTGTTTCAAGTAAAAATATCTCGCTCAATTCTTTCAGGATTAATCGATTTATTTTTTGTAGTCTGTTTGATTCCATAATCAAAATATTTATTTCTTACGTATTATTGTCAATCCGTCACGGATAGGTAAGATTACTTTTTCTATTCTGTTGTCTTCTTTGATGTGATTATTAAATTCCATAACACCGCGTGTTTGCTCATCGTTTTGAAACTCTTCATCCACCACTTTTCCGCTCCACAATGTATTATCTGCTAAAATTATTCCGTTCTTCCTTAATTTATTGAATGCTTTTTCATAATATGCGCAATATTCTCTTTTGTCGGCATCCATAAAAATTAAATCAAAATAATTATCATCGTAATTATCTATCAATTGCAAAGCATTGCCAATTTTAAGCTCAATCTTATGTCCATATTCTGACTCTTGAAAGTACTTTCTTATAAAATCCTCCATTTCATCGTCAATTTCAATGGTAACAATTTTTGCCTCTTTTGGAGCGCCTTCAGATAGACACAATGCGGAATAACCTGTATAGGTTCCTATTTCTAAAATATTTTTCGGACGCAACATTGCAGTTAACATCTTAAGCAACCTACCCTGTATATTGCCCGATATCATTCGCGGACGCAGTAATTTAACGTGCGCTTCGCGCATCATTTTCTTCAGCAGTTCTGGTTCTGAATCGATATGGGAGAGGATGTACTGGTCTATTTTAGGTTCGTTCATTTAAATAGAGGTTAGAGGTTAGAGGTTATGAGACTATGAACTAGATAACCAGGGATTAGGAACATGAAAAATGAGAGATAATAGCAGTTTCTGATTGGCTTTTCCTCACTTATCTCTTACCACCTACCACTTACCATAAATCCCACACCACAAACCACCCTTCGACTCCGCTCAGGGTTCGTGTTGGCATACCACAAACCACATACCTTGTCTATCACGAACTACATAACGTACATTGTTTCAACTCTTTAGTTCTCAGTTCTTAATTCTTAGTCTTAGTCTTAGTCTTAATTCTTAATTCTTAATTCTTAGTTCTTAACTCTTAGTTCTTAACTCTTAGTTCTTAACTCTTAGTTCTTAGTTCTTAATTCTTAATTCTTAGTTCTTAATTCTTAATTCTTAGTTCTTAATTCTTAGTTCTTAACTCTTAATTACCCACATCCCATACGACAGACCCCCACAACTCTTTTACATCGTATAATCCGGTAAATTGTATCTCTCTTTTGCTTCTAACACTTTCCAAGCCTCATTAATGTCGAGGTACGTAGTACCGCCGGTTTCACCAAAACTTCCACCCAAATAGGCAACTCTGTCTTCTTTCTTAATCATTTTGTATTCAATAAGTTTTCTGATTGCACTTTCGTAATAAGCTCTTCGGCTCTCTTTGGTGTTTTCGATCCCTTTTCCCGCTTGATATTCTGCCCAAATACCGTATGATAATGCCAATTCACGTGCAAGACGCTCGCTGGTTGTCATTGCAAATACAGGCTTCGAACCTCTAAATGCAGCCAAAACACGTGCTGTTCTTCCTGTATGACTGTCGGTTACAATAGCGTTTACGTTGAGTTTTGCAGCCGATTTTACAGCTTGCTTTGCCAAAAACGAAGTTACTTCCCTGTCATCTTGTGTGAGAGGTACACGAATATCATTTTCAGTAAGTTTCGATTTCTCAGTTTCCCGAGCCACTTGGGTCATTGTGCGTACTGACTCAACAGGATATTTACCGTAAGCAGTTTCTCCGCTTAACATAACCGCATCGGTTCGGTAATAAATTGCATTGGCAATATCGGTAATTTCTGCCCGTGTTGGGCGCGGATTATGAATCATGGAGTGAAGCATTTGAGTTGCAACAATCACCGGTTTTTTGTGATGAATTGCTTTGCGGATTAGCGCACGCTGAATAGCTGGTATTTTTTCCTGCGCAACTTCAATACCTAAATCGCCACGAGCTACCATAATACCATATGCAGCACTTAAAATCTCATCAATATTGTCAACACCTTCTTGATTTTCAATTTTTGCGATTACTTTGATGTGACTATCATTCTCAGTCAATATTTTTTGAACATCCAAAACGTCTTGTTTGCTTCTAACAAATGAGTGTGCAATAAAATCAACATTATTTTTGATGGCAAAGAGTATATTTTGTACATCCTTTTCGGTGATAGACGGCAAATCGATACGCACATCCGGAATATTTACACTTTTGCGGCTTCCAACAATTCCATCATTCCGTGACAAACAAATTAAATGAGTCGGATGAACCTCAATTACTTTTAAATCAACCTCACCATCATCAATTAAAATATCTTTGCCAACTTCCATACGCTGCGTCAAATTGGGATAAGACACATATATTGCTTCGCGCGAAGAAATACCTTCCGGATTTCCCTCAATCCGAATTCGATCGCCTGTTTTTAAAATTATATCATTCTCAGCGAAAGTTGTTCTAATTTCAGGACCTTTGGTGTCTACCAGCAAGGCGATGCGGCTTGAAACTTGTCTGACATTATTGATAATTTTCAGGAACCCCTCTTCATCCAAGTGGGCTGAGTTCATTCGAACCACGTTCATTCCTTCGTCAAACAATTGCTGGAGAAAATCTACATCGCACATTTTATCAGAAATTGTTGCAACTATTTTAGTATGTTTAAGCATAATTTATTTTTATATTTTTTGAGTTGTATATGACGTTAAAGTGGTAATTTCCGGTTTTGTCCTATTTCTTGTAATGCCTTAATGGCGAGACTGTATGAATATATTCCGAAACCACTTATGATTCCTTTACAAGAAGATGAAATGTATGAGTGGTGTCTGAATTCCTCGCGCGCATACACATTAGAAATGTGGACTTCAATTACCGGAGAGGTGACAGATTTTATGGCGTCGCCAATTGCGATAGAGGTGTGAGTATATGCGCCCGCATTTAAAATAATACCGTCGTATTCAAACCCGACCTCATGTATTTTATCAATGATTTCTCCTTCGATATTCGATTGGAAATAACTTAATTCTATATTACTATAGATTTTCTTTAAACCTTCCAGATACTCTTCGAAAGATTGATCTCCGTAGACCTCAGGTTCTCTTTTACCAAGGAGATTTAGGTTGGGCCCATTAATAATTTGTATTTTCATTGCTTTAACCTGAATTAATGTGCAAAGATAACATTAATATTTGGTTTAATATAAACGAACAAAAGCGACCTGTAAAAAGTCGCTTTTGTTTGTTTATAAAATCTGATATGATTACACCTCTTCTTCTACTGCGTCTGTGTCAACAACAGAAAAATCAGCTCCCAACATTCGTTTATAGGATTTGTAGCGCCACTGAGCACTTTCTTTCGCTGCAGCATAAAGTTCTTCTGCCTCTGCCGGGAAGCCCTTTTCAAGCGAAGTGTAACGCACTTCCCCTCCCAAAAAGTCGTGAAACTTACTCCAGTCAGGTTCTTTGCTATCAAGGATAAAAGGATTTTTACCTTCCTCTTCCAATACAGGATTGTAACGCCACAAGTGCCAGTATCCACATTCAACAGCTTGCTTTTCTTCCCATTGTGCACTACCCATGCCTTTCTTCAGTCCGTGACTGATACATGGAGAGTAAGCAATAATGAGAGAAGGACCTTTGTAAGCTTCAGCTTCTTTCAGAGCAGTCAAAAACTGTCTTTGATTTGCGCCCATCGCAACTTGTGCAACGTATACATAGCCGTATGTTGTAATCATCATACCCAGGTCTTTTTTGCGAATACGTTTTCCGGCAGCAGCAAATTTAGCAACTGCTGCAATCGGAGTTGATTTAGACGATTGTCCTCCAGTGTTGGAGTAAACCTCTGTGTCAAGCACAAGTACATTGATGTCTTGCCCCATTGCTAACACATGATCCAATCCGCCAAAGCCGATATCGTATGCCCACCCGTCACCACCAAACACCCAAATAGATTTTTTCACCATGTATCTTTCAAGTGAAGCCAATTCGGCTGCCAATGGATTTGAATTGCTTTGTAGCAAAGGCATTATCTTTTTGTGCAACTCTTTGGTTACATCTCCATCGTCTTTGTTAGCTATCCATTCTTTGAATAGTTCTTTTATTTCGTCTGAAAAATCGTTCAACACCAACGCTTGCTTCATTAAGTTTTCGATGCGATTGCGCATGCTTGCATTTGCAATAACGAAACCAAAACCAAACTCAGCATTGTCTTCAAATAAAGAGTTTGCCCATGCAGGACCTTTGCCTTCTTCGTTAGTTGTGTATGGCGTTGAGGGTGCTGACGCTCCATAAATGGAAGAACATCCTGTTGCATTTGCAATCATCATTCGGTCACCATACAATTGAGTAACTAACTTGATGTAAGGTGTTTCACCACAACCGGAACAAGCACCTGAGAATTCAAACAGTGGTGTAGCAAACTGTGAGTTTTTCACATTCAACTTAATGTCCACCAAGTGTGCCTTGCTGGAAACATTCTCTACCATGTAATCCCAATTCTTTTGATTTTCAAACTGCGTATCAATTGGAACCATCTCCAATGCTTTTTCTCCTCTTCTACCGGGACAAACATCGGCACAGTTACCACAGCCTAAACAGTCTAACACATCCACTTGAATACGGAATCCCATGTTTGGAAATTGTCTTCCTTGTGCTTTCAATATATCAACATCTTCGCCCAATCCTTCTTGCTCTTTCTCATCCAATACAAATGGACGAATGGTTGCGTGTGGACAAACGTAAGCGCACTGGTTGCATTGAGTACAATTTTCAGGTATCCACTTAGGAACTAGAGAAGCAACACCACGTTTTTCGTATGCGCTGGTTCCGTGATCCCACGTACCGTCTTCACGACCCACAAAGACTGAAACAGGCAGGTCGTATCCTCGTTGAGCATTTATGGGTTGAACTACTTTTTTAATAAATTCGGGTGCTCCATTTGAGACCTCCTCTGCAACACCAAGATCAGCCCATTCTGCGGGAACTTCTACTCTCTCAACTTCTGTTCCTCTGTCAACAGCCATATTATTTTTGCGAACAATCTCTTCTCCTTTTCTACCATAGGATTTCACAATAAATTTTTTCATCTGATCTACTGCCAAATCAAAAGGAACCACATTCGAAATTTTGAAAAATGCCGATTGAAGAATTGTGTTGGTTCTATTGCCTAATCCAATTTCTGATGCAATTTTAGTTGCATTGATGATGTAGAAGTTGATCTTCTTTTCCGCCAAATATTTTTTAATGTGATCGGGAAGATGATTTCCTACTTCTTCTTTCGACCATATTGAATTCAATAAAAAGGTACCTCCCTTTTTCAATCCTCGTGTCATATCGTACATATTGAGATATGCCGGAACATGGCAAGCCACAAAGTTAGGTGTATTTACCAAATATGTAGAACGAATAGGATTATCTCCAAAACGAAGATGCGAAGCAGTATATCCGCCAGATTTCTTAGAATCGTAATCGAAATAAGCTTGCACGTATTTATCTGTATTATCGCCAATTATTTTAATTGAGTTTTTGTTGGCACCTACGGTACCATCCGAACCCAAACCATAAAATTTAGCACCATATATTGTTTCGTCCATATGAATCTCCTCTTCCACAGGCAAAGATTTAAATGTAACGTCATCAACAATCCCAACGGTGAAATCATTCTTTGGTATGGACATTTTCATATTTTTGAAAATTGCCATTATTTGTGCCGGAGTTGTATCTTTCGATGACAACCCATAGATACCTCCCACAATTTCAGGGGCGTTTTCTTTACCATAAAAAGAACTTCTTACATCAAGATACAACGGTTGGCCTTCGGCTCCCGGTTCTTTTGTTCTGTCAATAACAGTAATTTTTTGTGCCGTTTTTGGAATAACAGACAATAGAGCATCGGCTTTGAACGGACGATACAAGTGTACGCTTACAACGCCTACTTTTTTCCCTTCTACATTGTTCAGATGGTCTACTACTTCTTTAATAGTTTCTGTAACCGAACCCATTGCAACTATCACTCTGTCTGCTTCCGGATCACCGTAATAATCGAACAATCCGTATTTGCGACCGGTAATTGCTGCTAATTTGTCGAGATATTTCTCAACAATTCCGGGAATAGCTTCATAGAAAGGATTCGCCGCTTCACGCGATTGGAAATAGATATCGTCGTTTTGTGCAGTACCTCTGGTTACGGGAGCATCCGGCGTAAGTGCTCTGTTTTTGAATTCAGCCAAAGCTTCTCTGTTTAACAGTGGCTCCAGATCGCTCATTTCTAATGCCTCAATTTTTTGTATTTCGTGAGATGTTCTAAATCCATCGAAAAAATGCAAAAAGGGAATGCGACCTTCTATTGCGCAAAGATGAGCAACTGCCGACAAATCCATCACTTCCTGCACCGATCCGGTAGCAAACATGGCAACACCTGTTTGACGGGTCGCCATCACATCTTGGTGGTCACCAAAAATTGATAGAGCTTGTGCAGCAAGTGCACGTGCCGATACGTGGAAAACACCCGGCAAAAGCTCACCGGCCATTTTATACATGTTAGGCAACATCAATAATAAGCCTTGAGAAGCTGTAAATGTTGTTGTGAGCGCTCCGGCTTGTAACGATCCGTGCATGGCGCCGGCTGCGCCGGCTTCCGATTGCATTTCTTGCACCAATACCGGTTGGCCAAAAATATTTTTGCGTCCGCCTGCAGACCATTCATCAATATATTCAGCCATCGTAGATGATGGTGTGATGGGGTAAATTGCAGAAACCTCACTAAACATATAAGCTATGTGAGCTGCAGCTTGATTACCATCACAGGTTAAAAATTTCTTTTGTTTAGCCATAATTGTAATTCTCGTTTATTTTAATTTTGTTTTTATCAAAATATTAATTGTCATATTGTTTTAATAGCTTTTGGCGTTTAGCTTTTAGCTCTTAGGTGTTAGTCGGAAGTTAGAAATAGAGAATCAAAACAGAAATTCAGGAATTGAGCCTCCAAGGGTCATATAATACTATAATTGGCTGTATATATGCACCTTGCATCCTATTAAGTGAATCTATTTGATGCAATTAAATAATTGATGATATATTCTTAATTCTTAATTCTTAATTCTTAATTCTACTCATACCCCCACACCGTAATTTATTAATACAAATACAGAAACCCAAAAAGCCATAAAGGAACCACATTATCTTCCTCCGTTTACATAGTATCTACTACAACATAACGAGCATGACTTTTTGTATATTTCCCACTTTTCAATACTCTTCTAAAGTGATAATCATTATTTACAAAAAACTGATTTTTTCGTTCCTTTTTTTTAAAGAAGCTGAAATATTCAGTTGATTATAAAAAATATATTTCATTTAAAGCCTTTTCCTCAACGTTTGTCCACTGTGCCGGAAACATGATGTTGGTATTGTTCATATACACCTTATCAGATTTCTTCGGAAAACCACATCCGGGTTTGCAAAGCATATTTATAAGACATGCATCTTGCAAATATTTTCAGCGAGTTTATTACTGTCGAATGCGATATTCCACAATCAATACTCAGTTGACTAATATTCAGTGTTGTGGATGATTGCATTGCCAACAGATAAAAAAGCTTCTTTATTTTAGATAGATAGCTTTGTTCTATTTCCTGAATATAGAGAATATCTACTTTTAGCATCATATTCATGGTCTTGAACAAATTATCCGAATAATTTCGTTTTTCAAAAAAAAACGGATAATAACCATGGTGGATGTAGTTAGTAAGATATTCTGCAATATCAATTGTTTTCAAAATATCAGTGCCAAAACTTGGTGGTACTTAACCACTTGATTATTGTAAAAATAGGTAGCTGATAATCTGTTGTAGCTTCAATGAATTCTCTGCATGAAAAATCTTGTAAATTGTAAGAATGTGCAACATCTTCAATGTAATGATTGGATTCCTTCAACTTCATTGCGTACGATCCGGTGACAAACGATTTTCAAATTTGAATAGAGATCGTAACTTTTTTGTAGCATATATCAAAATTCTCTTTTGCATATTGCAAAAGAAATGTTGTTTTACCAACTCCCCCGCGAACCTTTTATGCCTATTAAACGTTGTGACCGGTCTATCCTGTCCATCAAAATTCGGCGTTGTAAAGCTGGGTCTATATTATCTATCAGGTAGTTATGTGTATCTAAAAATGATTCAACAAAGCTTTATATCTCAATCAGTGTGACGAAATTACAACTAATTTCTCAAATTGCAAACTCGAGATTGCAATTTTATGTTATATTTTCCTTATTGCCTCATTTCCTAAAAGTTATAGTAAAATCCACAAGCTCTCTTTTTGTGACATTTTGTTCCTGTTTACGTTAAATCCCTTTCAAAAAGAGAACATGAAGAAATGTTAAACAATCTCCCTTTTTAATCTTTTACTGATTGAGAACGTTATAATTAATAACATAAACTTCAGATAATAAACAAAATAGATATAACAATGAAATTAATTATTTTATCGAACAGACTTCCTGTGAAAATTGAAAAAGATGAAAGTGGAGAATTCATTGTCACACCAAGTGAAGGAGGGTTGGCCACAGGACTGGGCTCTCTGGAAACAGAAGCTCAAAAAATCTGGATTGGCTGGCCCGGAATATACACGGACGATGAAGAAGAGAGAAAAGAAATTACAGAACGTTTAAACGAGTTAGACTTTTATCCCGTTTTTCTCACGAACGATCACTTAGAAAAATATTACGAAGGCTATAGCAACAGTACTATCTGGCCGTTGTGTCACTATTTCTTCTCATACATTGATTATAAAACAGAATATTGGGACGCATATCAAGAAGTAAACAAGTTGTTTCGTGATGTGGCAATTCCCCTTATCAACGATGAAGATATTATCTGGGTGCAAGACTATCAGTTGATGCTTTTGCCCGCACTGATTCGAGAAAAGAAGAGCGAAGTTAGCATTGGTTATTTTCACCACATACCTTTCCCATCGTACGAACTCTTTAGGGTATTACCTAAAAGAGAAGTAGTCTTAAACGGACTTTTAGGTGCTGACCTTATTGGGTTTCACACGCACGATTATATGCGGCATTTTATAAGTGCAATTTACAGAGTGCTGCAGTTGGAAAGCAAGTTAGATGAGATTCAACTAAGCGATCGTATGGTTCACGTCGATACTTTTCCCATGGGAATTAATTACGATCATTACCACGATGCTGTGTTAGAACCCAAGGTGAAAGAATACGTGAAAGAGATTAGAAAAAACATTGGCGACGAATCCATCATACTATCCGTTGACCGCTTGGACTATAGTAAAGGGATTCTTCACAGACTTCATGGATTTTCACAATTCCTGGAAAATCATCCTGAATATTTAGGAAAAGTTTCGTTGGCAATGATTGTAGTACCCTCTCGCGACCAAGTGGATATGTACGCCGATCTTAAAATAAAAATTGATGAAACGATTGGAAAATTAAACGGGAAATACTCGGAGCTTGGATGGACTCCCGTTCATTACTTCTATAGAAGTTTTGAATTTGAAGAGCTCATTGCCATGTATCATACTGCTGACATTGCATTGGTTAGCCCATTACGAGATGGCATGAATTTGGTTGCAAAAGAGTACATCGCTACCAAACACTCCAATCCGGGAGTACTCATCTTAAGCGAAATGGCAGGTGCTGCCATCGAACTTCCTGATGCAATTATCATTAATCCTAACGATGCGGAAGAAATTGAAAAATCAATT
>Ga0172378_10002749_pt1 | contig 16529 bp, 12 predicted proteins | sample GrowelOW332metaG_FD_119755 | JGI IMG/M metagenome (GOLD analysis project Ga0172378, IMG submission 119755) | Groundwater microbial communities from an aquifer near a municipal landfill in Southern Ontario, Canada - Pumphouse #3_1 metaG | ecosystem: Environmental > Aquatic > Deep subsurface >... | reverse complement strand
TTTTTCGTTTGCGAAACGAGTGACGAACCTGAAAGGACGGACAACCCTACGGTTTTCCGTCCTCTCAGACTCTCCCGTTTTCCCTTGGAACGGTGCGCTTTAAGAGGCGCGGCTCCCGCGTGTGAAGTGCGCACGAGGGTGGAATTCACACGGGCCGCATATTCTTCGCAAGCGGCAAAATAAGCCGCGCTCGGCTCGCGTTGCTCGATGTGTTTATCCGAGGTCGGGTAGCGACGGCGGTGTTCGTTGCGAAAATATTTTCGCAACGCTGCTGCCGTCGAATGGCGCATCAGGGTACACATCTCCGCTGGTGCGGCTGCGCCACACCACGCTTGGAGAGAAACAGCGGCATTAACGAGACTTCATATTGCATAGTGCGCTCACACGCGGGAGTGCCGCACGTATCTTGCGCGTCCCAGCGGGGAACGGGAGGTCTGGAGGGTGAGGGGCGCCGCCGCGTCCCCCATCCTCCAGATTCTTCCGCGAAAACGTCCGCGAAAACATCCGCGCAAAACGTTCGCGAAAACGTCCGCGAGCAACGTCCGCGAAAAAATAAACGTTCCCACGAGAAAAATAAAGCATAACCCTCACCCTCAGATTAATCCGTATGTACAAACAAGCACCTCGGCATATGAAAGCAGGACAAACATCACAAATTACACGTTGAATGTTTGTGAAAAATCACCTTGTATATTCTCTTGACAAAACATAATACACATGATAAAATAGCTGTAATACAGCTTAACAGCATTACACCATTAGGCAAAGGAAAAAATATGGACGATTTTGAAATGAAGATCAATAAAGTGAACCTATACGAAATGGTCGCCGATAAACTCGAAAATATGATTCTCAACGGCGAGATCACCGGCACGGACGGCAAACTGCCCTCCGAGCAGTCGCTCGCGGTTTCGTTCGGCGTATCACGTCCGGTCGTGCGCGAAGCGTTTATGCTGCTCAAGGCGCGCGGACTTATAGTGCAGAAAAACGGCGAGGGAAGCTTCGTATGCGCCCCGCCCGTCGAAAATCTGACGCAGACAATATCGCGCATGATGCAGAGCCGCAATATACAGCCGCGCGATATCTTCGCCGTACGCAAAACGCTCGAGGAGATGGCGTTCACCTTCGCCGCCGCGAGAATCACCGACCGCGAGATTTGCGAGCTGCGCGGAATAAACGACACTCTGCGACGCGCCCCCGATACCGAAAGCTATATCGAAAGCGATGTCCGCTTCCATGTCGCTGTGGCAGAGGCAAGCGGCAACGAGCTGCTCTCAATATTCGTAAATTCGCTGACAAGTCTGCTCATACCGATATTCCGAGTCACGCAGAATGCCAGCGGCGCCGATATCAGCGGCTACGAATATCACGAACGGCTGATATCTTCGCTCGCCGCGCACGATTCAAAGCGCGCCGGCGAATGTATACGCGAGCATATCGCGCGTTCGATGTGCAATTATGACTCAACACTCGAAAAAACAGCCGAAAACGGCACGGAGGAATAATTTTCATGAAGCTTACACAGACAAAGCGGACATTTGTTTTTGAAATGGACAAATATTTTCCGTCCGCGCACGCCTCGACGCTCGTCCGTCTGCCCGACGGACATATAGCCGCCGCCTGCTTCGGGGGCGAGCATGAGGGCGCCGACGACGTGAAAATCCATGTCGCCGTTGAAGATGAAAACGGCGTTTTCGCCTATTCCGCTCGCGTCTGCGCCGATGAAGGGCTGCCGCACTGGAATCCGGTCATGTATGTCCGCGAAAACGGCGACGTCGCGCTGTGGTTCAAAATCGGAAAATACATTCCGAGCTGGAAAACCATGTACTGCGTATCGCGGGACGGCTGCCGCAGCTTCACCGAACCGGTCTGCATAGATACAAACGAAGCGGAAGCGCGAGGTCCGGTCAAAAATAAACCGGTATGTCTTTCCGACGGCACTCTCATCGCCCCGCGCTCGCTCGAAACGCTCTCCGACTGGACGGTCATACCCGAATATTCCACCGACGAGGGCGAGAGCTGGAACGAATGCTCACCGATAAAATACCGTTCGTGCGAAGCGATGGAAAACGGATATAAAACCATAAAAACCAACGGACTCATTCAGCCCTCGATCTGGGAGGATAAAAACGGTACGCATATGCTCATGCGCTCGACATGGGGAAGGCTGTGGCGCACCGACAGCTCCGATTTCGGCAGAAGCTGGAGCGACGCCTATGAAACCGCAGTCCCGAACAACAACAGCGGCATCGACCTCGCGGCGTCGGACGGCGATATTTTTCTCGTTTATAACCCGGTGACCGGCAATTTCGCGGCGCGTACACCGCTCGATATAGCGGTATCTCGCGACGGCGGAGCGTCATTCGAGCATATGCTCACGCTTGAGAGTGAAAAAGGCGAATTTTCCTATCCGTCGATCATAGTACACGGCGATACGCTGCACTGCGCTTACACATGGAACCGCCGCAATATCGTTTACACCGAGGTTAAGATCGAGCGCTGATTCCATATGAGTTACATATTATATATACGTTTACGAAAAAATATATAAATCAAACGATAAAGAGAGGAAACACAAATGAAAAAATCACTGCGTCTGATCGCGCTCCTGCTCGCCCTGCTCGCAATGTCAACGGCGGCGGTATCGTGCGGTTCGGATAAAACCGACACTCCGGCAGCTGACACGACGACAGCCGCCGCCGGCACGGACGAAACCACCGTGTCAGAGCAAACGCTGACTCCAGCCCAGACTCCCGTCGCCTTTGACGAGGATTACGGCGGCTACGATTTCCGCGTTATCGTCATGGAAAACGACGAAGCCGCGCACATTATCGAGGAGATAGAAGCCGAAACCGCCAACGGCGAAACGCTCAATGACGCTATTTACGCCCGCAATCTGGCGGTGATGGAGAAGCTGAACGTCAAAATTACAACGACGCACAATTCCGGCGTGCTCAACGCTGTTAAAAAATCGGTTCAGGCGGGCGACGACACTTGGGATCTCGCTCTGCCGACGGTCTACGACGCTTTCTCGCTTGCCTCCGTCGGGGCGCTGACAGAGGTGCATGAGCTTCCCAACGTCGATTTTACAAAGGATTGGTGGGCGTCCGATATTCTCACCGATACCTCGATAGCGAATAAGAATTATTTCGCCGTCAGCGATATTTCAATGCACACCTATGGCTCGGCGCAGGTGCTTGCTTATAATAAGACGCTCGCGTCAAATTATAATGTTTCCGATCTGTACGCGCTGGTAAATTCCGGCGAATGGACATACGGCAAAATGATCGAGGAATGCAAAAAGGTTTCAAACGATATAAACGGCGACGGTGTGATGGACGAAAACGACGTTTACGGCATCGGTCATCTCTCAAGCTCGGCGATAATATTCCCGTACAGCGCCGATCTGTTCTTCGTCACAAAGGATTCAGAGGATATCCCCTCGATCGCGCTTTCCGAACGCTTCGTTTCGTTCTTCCAGCAGATGGTCGAGGATTTTTCCAACACCGATTATTCGATGTATACCGAACGCTACGGCTCTCCGCTGCGCAATACGGCGGGCGGAACTGCGTTCAATGAGGACAGACTGCTGCTTTATCGGCTGGATCTCAGCTATATCGTAGATTTCCGCGATATGACCTCTGATTTCGGAATCATCCCCACCCCGAAATATGACGCCGCGCAGGAAAATTACGTCACGGTGATACATCCCGGCGCGATGAGCGCGATAGCCGTTCCGGTCACAAATCCCGATATCGATCGCACCTCGGCTATAATTGAGGAAATGTCTTACCAGTCGTATCAGTATACAAAGCCAGCCTACATCGAGGTCGCCATCAAAACGAAATATTCGCGCGACGAAGAATCGGCGCAGATGCTCGATCTCATACTCTCGAATTTCCGTCTTGACCTCGCGTTCGGACTCGCAAATTCCGGTCTTTCGATAACCGGCGATATGCGCGAGCTGCTCAATAAGTTTGACACCAACGTCACAAGCGCCTTTGAAAAGAAAGCTGAAAAATATCAGAACGCGCTCGATAAGGTCGTCGACAAAATAGTCGGATAAGTATTATTCGTATAATAAAAAACCGGAGCGATCGGACGGTAAAGTCCGCAAGCTCCGGTTTTTTTCGTATCAAAAGCAAAGGTTTTATAATACCTTGCTCAAAAATTCAATGGTTCTCGGCTGGGTGGGGTTTGCGAAGAAGGCGTGCGGCTCGTTCTGCTCGAGGACGATTCCGCCGTCCATGAACAGCACCCGCGTTCCGACCTCCCGCGCAAAACCCATCTCGTGCGTCACCACGACCATGGTCATGCCGTCGGCGGCAAGCTCTCGCATGACGTCGAGCACCTCGCCGACCATCTCCGGATCGAGCGCCGACGTCGGTTCGTCGAACAGCATGACGTCGGGGTTCATCGCGAGCGAACGGACGATCGCTATACGCTGCTTCTGACCACCGGAAAGCGAGCCGGGGTACGCGTCCGCCTTATCCGAAAGCCCTACGCGGGCAAGCAGCTTTTCGGCTTTTTCGTTCGCTTCGTCCATGCCCATAAGCCCGAGCTTGGTCGGCGCGAGCGTTATGTTCCGACGTATGGTGAGGTGAGGGAACAGGTTGAAATGCTGGAACACCATGCCCATTTTACGCCGAACGGCGTCGACACTGCATTTCGGCGAGGTGATCTCCTCACCCTCGACGAAGATCTGCCCCTCGCTCGGAGTTTCAAGCAGATTCAGACAGCGCAGGAAGGTTGATTTTCCGCTTCCGGACGGTCCGATGACCACCACCTTTTCGCCGTGAGCGATCTTTTCGTCGATGCCGCGAAGCACATGGTTATTTCCGAAGCTTTTGTGCAGTCCGCGCACCTCTATCATGGGCGAGGAGTGCTCGGAGTTCATAGCCGACGCTGAATTTTTGCCTGCGTTATCTGTTGTCACTGCGCGCGAGCCTCCTCTCGAATATGCCGACGATCTTGGTGAGTCCGAGCACCATGACGAGGTATATCAGCGCCACCACGACGAGCGGCACAAACGCGTCATAGGTCGAATAACGTATCATATCGCCCGCTTTGGTGAGATCTTCGACCGCGATATAGCCAGCGACCGACGTTTCCTTGAGCAGCGTTATAAACTCGTTGCAGAGCGCCGGAAGTATGTTCTTGATCGCCTGCGGCAGCACTATTTCCTTCATGGTCTGAAAAGACGAAAGTCCGAGCGAGCGCCCCGCCTCTGTCTGACCGCGGTCAACCGCCAAAATTCCCGCGCGCATTATCTCGGCGACATAAGCGCCCGAGTTTATGCCGAACGCGAGTATAGCGACGGCGACGCCGTTCGACGACGACGCGAACACTACAAAATACATTATCATGAGCTGCACCACCATAGGAGTGCCGCGTATGACATTGATATATACCGAACAGACGGCGTTGAGTATTTTAAGCGCAGCGGATTTCGGCTTCTGCGAATGAGCGACCTTGACGACCGCGACAATAACGCCGAGCGCAACGCCGATTACAAGCGAAACCGCCGCGATGATAAGCGTGACGCGCAGACCGCGCAGCAGCAGCAGCCATCTGTCCTTGACTATAAGAGTGCGGTAGAAACGCGCGAGAATATCGGAAAAGAAAGTCATTATTTAAGTCCTAAAGGTTTCAGCCCTCGGCTTCTGTGCCGGCGGCGGTGTGATTATAAATGTACTCGTCGATTTTGCCCTCGGAGATAAGGCGGTTGAGGGTGGTGTTGACAGCGTCGAGCAGAGTCTTATTGCCCTTCTGAATGGCGATCGCGTATCTCTCCTCGGTGAGCGGATCGGCGAGCTGAACGAGAATGGCGTTTGCGGAGAGTATCTCGGCGGCGGTCATTTCGTCGACTATAACTGCGTCGACCTTGCCGCTGTTGAGTGCGGAAGCGGCGTCGAGGAAGCTCTTATAGCGGCTTATTGTCGCGTCCTTGATATCCGACGCGAAAACGTCGGAGGTCGTGCCGGTCTGAACGGCTATCGATTTGCCGGTGAGCGCATCGGGGGTTGTGATTTCGGTGTTGTCAGACGAAACGAGCACGACGAGCTTGCTCTTGACGTATTCGACCGAGAAATCAACGCTCTGAAGGCGCTCCTCGTTTATGGACATACCGGCGACGCCGATTGCGCCCTTGCCGCTCTGAACCGCTCCGACAATGCCGTCGAATTCCATGTTCTGGATTTCAAGCTCTACACCGAGATCAGCTGCGATCTCGCGGGCGATATCGACGTCGACGCCGACGATATCGCTGCCGTCGACATATTCAAAGGGCGGGAAAGCGGCGTTGGTGAGCATTACAATCTTGCCCTCTTTCCTGATAGTGTCGACCGTGGGCGTTTTGCCGCAGCCGGCGAAAGCGCCGATGCAGAGGGTCGCTATAAGCGCGAGCGTGAGAATTCTGATAAACTTTTTCATAATATTATGTTCCTCCGTATTAAAATCCGCCGTTTTTATGCCGTAAGGCATAAATATTCATCCGGCTGTGTATTTACACATAATAATATAACATATATTTAATAAAAATGCAATAGATATGAATAAATAATACGCCGGATTATCATATTCCGTATATTTTGCAAGCGATATGCGCAATAACGCATAATTCAGATGATTTTCCGCACGCAAACGGGTAACGAACCTGAAATGACGGACATCCCTACGATTTTCACAGCATATTTGCAGAACGGCTTGCGCTCAGACTCTCCGGCTTTCTCACGGAACGCGCGGCTGAGGAGACTCGGCTCGTGCTGCTCGAGGTATTTATCGTAATTATAAACAAAAATTTCCGCTCCGCCGACAAATTATTCAAATATTATAATTGTATTCGCGCCGGATATATGGTATAATAGCCTAAAATACATATAATGAAACGGAGAACGCGGATAATGTCAGACGCCGACAATATAATCAGACCAACTGATGCTCCACTTGAAATTTCGGACGCCGTATTTAATATCGCGGATTCGATCGCCGCGGAGATCGAAAAGGCGGTTATCGGCAAACACAGCGTTGTGCTGATGCTGCTCACCGCTCTGCTCGCGGGCGGACACGTTCTCATCGAGGACGTTCCCGGCACCGGTAAAACGACGCTCGCGGCGTCCATCGCCCGCGCCGCCGGACTTACCTATAAGCGCGCGCAGTTTACCCCCGATATCATGGCGAGCGATATCACCGGCTTCAATATCTACAACCGACGTGACGAACAGTTTGAGTTCAAAGAGGGACTCTGTATGTGCAATCTGCTGCTCGCCGACGAGATAAACCGCGCTTCGCCGAAAACTCAGTCTGCGCTGCTCGAAGCGATGGAGGAGAGCCAGGTGACGGTCGACGGAAAAACCTACGATATACCCGATCCGTTCATGGTCATAGCGACGCAGAACCCGACCGGCTTCGTCGGCACCTATCCATTGCCCGAAGCGCAGCTCGACCGCTTCACCGTCAAGCTCTCGATGGGTTATCCGTCGCTTGCCGAGGAGATAGCGATAATCGAGGGCAGACGCACCTCAGCGCCGCTTGATACGATTCGGACGGTCTGCTCGACCGAGGTTCTGCGCGAGCTGCGCGGAGTCGTTTCGCAGGTTTATATAAAGGACGTTTTGTATAAATATATCGTAATGCTCATTTCGGCGACGCGCCGCCACCCTAAGCTTGCGCTTGGAGCAAGTCCGCGGGCGTCGCTCGCCCTTATGCGAATGGCGCAGGCATACGCCTTTATGCACCGCCGTACATACGTTCTGCCGGAGGATATCGCATCCATTTTCCGCTCGGTGATAGCTCACCGCGTCATATTGAGTCAGGAGGCGAAGCTCGCGCGAATAACCGCGAACGACGTTCTGACCGAGATCATACGCGCGACGGCTCTGCCCTCGGATTCGGACAAAGCGCCTGTTTACGGCTCGCCCGACGCCGCGCCGCGTCCGCAGAGGGTGACAGCGAAATGACGGTAACGCCCGGAGCGCCCCAAAAGAGCGCGGACGACAAAAAGCGAGGACGCGTACAGGCGGCACAGCTTAGAAAAGCCGAGCGCGCCGCAAAACGTGAAAAAAAGCGCCGCGCCGATCCAGTGCCGCCGCGACGCTGTGCGTTTTCGCTGAGGACGCCGTTTTTCGTATATATCCTGCTGCTGTTTTTTACCTATATTTTCACTCAGGCTCTGCGCTCGCCCCTTTCGTCGGTGCTTTTTGTATTTATGCTGACAGCGCCGCTAATATCTGCGGTATATCTCCTCGCAGCGCGCGCCGCCGTGACTGTTTCGGCGGTTTCTTCAAAAAACGAGATCGAGAAGAAAAGTGAAGCCGTATTCACCATCACACTTTCGAACCCCACCTTTCTGCCGATACCGTTTCTCGACTGCGACATAACCGTACCGAGCGAGCACGGCGTCCGCTGTGTTCCGCGCCGCGTGACAGTGTCGATGCCGCCGTTTTCGTCGTACAATATCGAGCAGAACGTAATTTACAATTATCGCGGGGAATATGAAACGGGCGTTTCGGATATGTATTTTTACGATCTGTTCCGCATGGCGCGTGTCCGCCGCCGCATCGGCGCGTTCTGCACGGTTTTCGTCACTCCGCGCCGTCTGACGCTGAGCGGCGAGAGCGACGTTTCGGCGTCAGATGTCAATACCGATTCGCAGAAGAATATTTTGGGCGTCGACCGCTCGGAAATGTCCGATATCCGCGATTACCGCGTCGGCGACAATATGAAGAATATCCACTGGAAGCTCTCGAGCGGACGCTCTGAGCTTATCACCAAGGAATACGCGATGAATTCGGGCAAGACGACCTATGTTTTCGCCGATCTTGCGGCTCATTTCGACCGCTCTCAGCCGGATATATACGACGACGACATAAACGAATTCGCCGCCGATTCGGTTATCGAAACCGCCGTCGCCGTCGCGTCGCGCGAGCTTCGCTGCGGCAACAGCTGCACGCTTTTGTGGTATGACAGACGTATTGAGGGCGGCGCCGCTATCTACCCGATGCAGACCTTATACGATATGGACGAGGTTTTCCGCGTCATCGCCACCGCGCCGATAGCGTATGAGCCGGAGAGGGACGCGGCGTCGCTCACCGCCCTCACCGATGAAACGCAGGCGGTCGCGATGCTGTTCGTCACGCCGACGCTCGATGAAAAATCGACCGCCGCTCTCACCGCCGCCGCCGCGTATTACGGCAGTATAACCGCGGCGGGAGCTTTCGAGGTTTTCGGCTGTCCGCTCACCGAAAAAATAGCGCCCGCCAGCCTTGACGCCTATACCGAGCTTCAGCTCCGCTGCTCCGCCGCCCTTGCCGCCGCCGGCATCCGCGTCATCTGATTAGGGCTTGTCCGAAAAATCGCTGCATACGGTCAAAATGTATAAAAAATATTGAAAAGTTTGTATAATACCGAAAAATCCGAAATGAAAACTCGGATATATTTGTAACACCACACAATCACAGGATTTCCGAGGGATATTATAATAGGATGAACAAAACGCTGCAAAAACCGCGTTCTGCGGAATATGTCCTCGCGCCCGAAAGCGGACGCGTTTCCCGCGAAGCGTATATTGTGGGCTATATTCTGCGCGCCGCCGTCGCTCTCGCCGCCGTTTTTGGTCTTGCAATGTTCTTCTGCGACGCGTTTTTGATCGATATAAGTCCTCTGTATGCCGTGTCGGCGTCCGCGCTGCTCTGCGCACTGATTGCCGCCATGTGCTCACGCCCGCTCCTTCGCCGCGCCGGATGGTGCGTTATCGCAATCGGCGGCGCGGTTTTTGTTCTGCTGACCAAAAAGCCGATCGTTTTTCTTGAGAATTCGGTATATTCGGTTTGGAATTCGGTCATGGAGCGCCTTTCTGACGCCGGTTTCCGTGCGCTCGAACCTATAACGCCCGACAAAACCTTTTCGCCGGAGCTGCTGAGCCTTGGCGGAATAACTCTGCTGATTCTGACGCTTTCGGTGATATTCTGCCTGTCGCTCTGCCGCCGCGCGTATCTGACGCCCGTCTTTGCCTTCGGGCTGACGCTCGTGATTTTTGTTTTTACATATAATATTTCGAGCAGCAGCTGGTATTTTGCATTGATTATTTCGGCGCTTTGCGGTATAATAGTTCTAAAGCTGTACGACAGCGTATATTCTCAGCGCGGAATCGACAGAAACCGTACGCAAAACGGCGGTAAAATGGATAAACGCCCCGCCCGTGCCGACGCGCAAAGCGCCTTCATGCGCTATTCGATGGGAGGCTTCGCCGGAGCGTCCGCCTGTGCGCTCGCGTTTATGCTGCTCGCTATACCGGCGTCGAGCATACACAGCCGGTGGGAAACCAACGCCGATATCGATCACCGCCTGTCGTATTTCCGCGCCGTCGTCACCTCCTTTATCGTAGGCGACGAGCCTAATATGGGCGATATGGGCTATCTCGGCAACCTCGACACCCTCAATTCGCGCGATACCAGCGCCGAAACGCGCACCTTCACCGGACGCCCCATACTTTCGGTGTCGTCGTCATATTCGACCCCGATATATCTGCGCAGCTGGGTGGGCACATATTATCAGAATAATATGTGGTATTCCGCGCTCCCGCCCGATGTCGAGGAATACTCGGAGCTTTTCGGCGGCGATTTCATGCCAGAGCAGATAATGTATGATTATTACGATGTGCTCGATCCGTCGTTAACAGCGCTGAACAACCTCACCTCGAGCGCCAGCCGCGCCGCGCTCGGCTTCATCACCATGTCGGTGGACGTCAAAAACATCGCGTCCAACGGCAATCTGCTGTTCCTGCCGACGTTTATAAATCCCGCGCGTTCGCTTATGCGCTATGGTTCGGTTGAAGGCGAGCCGTATGCGTCGGATTATACGAATTATTACGACGGCATACTTACGACCGGGTGGCTCAACTTCAACAAGGAATACCGTGCGGTGGCATCTGTTCCGTATTACAGAAACGCCGAATATTCAAAGGTTCTGTATTACAACACGCTGATACACGATATGCTCGTCTACTATATTAAATGGTATGAGAGCGGCGACTACGACGTCGAATATATCAAGTCGCAGATATCGCTGAAGCTGGACGCGCTTTCGGATATTATCGGAGAGCTTGGGCTGAAAATATCCTCGCCAAACGCTTTTGAGCGTTATATCGCCATGAGCGGGGAAGAAAAAGAGCGTTTTTATTATAACAATATCACGCTTGCGCAGAGCTATGGCGATTATGTCGAACGCTATTATACCGTTTACCCTCAAAGCTATGTGCTGGAAAACGCCAAACGCGCGGCTGTCGTCGATATGCTCACCCAGCTTGGCGATCTCGAGATCGGCGAGGATACGATATCGTTCAATTATTTGGGGACAAAGCTCACATACGATAAGGCTTATGTCATGTCGCAGGCTGTTTACAGCGCGAAGCCGTCAGACTCCGAAAATAATGGCGAGGATATTGACAATTCCGCGGCGTCAGGGCTTGTCGATTCCGCCATATATAATTTGGTTTTCCCGACAGATAATTCGCTTGTGAATTATGTCTCCGAGCATCCGTTTGAGGCGGTGAAGGCGGTCGTCGGCTGGCTCGCCGACAACTGCGTTTATACCCTTTCGCCGCGTCAGCCGTCGGAGACGGGGCTTGGCGCGATCGACGCCTTTCTCTCCGATACGCACGAGGGCTACTGTGTGCAGTTCGCCACCTCCGCCGCGATGATACTGCGGTCGATGGGACTGCCCACGCGCTATGTAGAGGGCTACATTGCGCAGAGCTTCACCCGCGACGCCGATATGGCGGGACGCGTCAACCGCTACACCTCGGTCGTTCGCGACAGCAACGCCCACGCGTGGATAGAGGTATGGTTCGACGGCATAGGCTGGATGCAGTTTGAAACGACGCCGCCCTATTATTCCTCGATGTACGAGGTTTTCACTCCCGGAAGCTATACGCCGCCCACAAGCGGCTCGTACGAGCCGTATCAGCCGTCGGAAAGCGTCGGAAGCGCCGCCGAACCGGTCAAAAAGACCGATTACGGCGCAATTGTCGCCGGGGCGGTCAGCACCGTCGTTATCTGCGCGGTCATTGCGCTGGTGATCGCCGTCGCCGTGACATTATATAAGCGCTCTGCGGGTGAGCTTGAGCGGAAGGCGCAGACGCTGTCGAGCTGTCTGTCCGGCAGACCGGACGAAAGGGAAGCGCGGTTTCTCGCGCGAACGATAGCAGGCTATATCTACGACGCCTACGCCGTCGCCGGAATCAAACCAGCGCATGGAGAGCTTCCCGGCGAATTTGCTATCCGCGCGGAGACGGAGATGAACGCGCCGCCCGATAAAAAGGGAGGACGCCGTTCGCTGACGCTCGAGCAGCGGCTGAAGCAAAGCGAACCGATACCGTTTGCGCTGGTAACGGAGGCTGTCGAGCGCGAGCTTTACGGCGGCGGCATGACGCGTTCCCAGCTCGAGCTGTGCGGACGCTTTTACGCCGCCCTGCGCGAGGCTGTCGCCCGGCGGACATCAGGCGCGAACATATTTTTCGGGAGGCACATAAAGAGAAAAATATAAGCGCTTCAGTCTTTTCGGCTGTGCGCTTTGAATAAGGAGAATGTCCATTTGATCACACCACAGAGCGTTAACGGCGCCGTACTCGCGTATCTCGGGGACTGTGTGCTTGAGCTTGCCGTCCGTCACGCTGTCATAGAGCAGGGGATAAAGAATGTCGGAGAAGCTAACTGCGCCGCGCGAGGATATGTTACCGCCGAAGCGCAGAGCGCCGCCGTCGAGCGCGTGCTTCCATATCTGACGGAGGACGAGCTTGCGGCGTACAAGCGCGGCAGAAACCACAGCGGCGGCAGTGTCCCGCGTCACGCGAGCGCCTGCGAATACCGCCGCGCAACCGGATTTGAAGCGCTGTTCGGCTTCCTTGAGCTGAACGGCGAAAACGAACGCGCGGGCGAGCTTTTCCGCTTAGCCTTCCCCTCAGAGCCGAATGCGCCGGACAAAAATACGCCGGACAAAAACGCGCCCGATGAGAAAACGACGGACACTGAGCGTCCCGCCGGCATTTTAAATGAAAACTCGCCGCAAGGCAGTTTATAAATCAACATCAGAATATTAAAAACGGAGGATACTTTTATGTATTATATCGGTATCGATTTAGGCGGCACCAATATCGCGGCGGGCATCGTCGACGAAAACTACAAGATCATCAAGAAGGGCAGCGTTCCAACGCTTCCCAACCGCGCTCCCGAGGAGATCATCCGCGATATGGGCGAGCTTTGCAAAAAGGTAGTCGCTGACGCCGGACTCACCTTCGATCAGATCAAGAGCGCCGGAATCGCAACCCCCGGAACGGCAAATTCCGAAACCGGATACTGCGAATACGCGAATAATCTGCCCTTCCTGCGTTTTCCGCTTGCCGATACACTCAAGAAATTCATTCCGGTCGACGACGTTCACATTGAGAACGACGCCAACGCCGCCGCATGGGCGGAGGCTGTCGCAGGAGCGGCGCGCGGAGTTAACGATTCGGTCATGATCACCCTCGGAACAGGAGTCGGCGGCGGAATCATCATCGGACGCAAGGTATACGCCGGCTTCAATTTCGCAGGCGCAGAGCTTGGACATATGGTCATCGAATACAACGGACGTCAGTGCTCCTGCGGACGCCGCGGCTGCTGGGAGGCTTATTCCTCCGCAACCGCGCTTATCAGTATGACCAAGGAAAAGATGGAAGAAACGCGCGACACCATGATGTGGGAGATGTGCGAGCATACCATCGACAACGTGAGCGGCAAGACCGCGTTCGCCGCTATGAAGAAGGGCGACCGCGCCGGCGCTGAGGTCGTCGATATGTATATATCCTATCTCGCCTGCGGAATTCTCAATATCATCAATATTTTCCAGCCGGAGGTTCTCTCCATCGGCGGCGGTATCTGCAACGAGAAGGATTATCTCACAAAGCCACTGATGAAGCTGATCGGAGAAGGCGGCTACGGCGGCGGAGAGAGCCGCGTAAAGCCCACTCAGATCAAGATCGCGGAGCTTGGCAACGACGCCGGTATAATCGGCGCGGCTCTGCTCGGCGTTCAGTAAACATAAATCGCGGCGCATTTCGCGTGCCGTCAAATAGCGTTAAACATAAAAGCGTCATGCCGCCGGTATGGCGCTTTTGTGTTTGACGCCGCAAATATATATGCTATATGCGGTATTGGCTATATATTTGCGTCGGAGAGAAAAACAGTAAAATATGGTATATATGACATGAAAAACATATAATAGCGTTCAAAATGCTCTGAAATACGACAAATAGTGCTTGACGTCCCTATAATTCACATAAATTTAACACCGTGGTAATAAAATATATGATATAAGTTTGTCATAATTGGGTATTATATCATGTATATAAGTGATATAATACTGTCATCGTTTAATTTCAGGCGAAAATAGTATGTAGATGTCATAAATATATGCTGTATCGCTTACCGACGCCAACAAATATATGCTATACTTACAATAAGGACGGTCTTTATTATGCGTTTTCTTCATGTCAGACTGAATACACTTCCGATAATACGCTACGCGCACGGATATAAAACATCCGATTACCATATGAATTTCCCGCCGCAGAAAAATTTGCTTGAGATCTGTCTTTATGAAGTTGGCGGCGCGGTACGGAGCTATCCCGACGGACGCCGGATGGAGACACCGATTCAGACGCTCTGCACTATTCCGCACGACGAGCAATACAGAGTAGACTGCGACGAGCCGGTGCATCAGCATTTTGTAATCGGCTTCGAAGCCGATTATTCCTACGAAATGATCGAGGCAGCCGAGCTGCACCTTTCCTATTTCGGCGAAAAATCGGACGGCATACCGCTTGAATTTTATCTGCCGGAGAGCATCGGCATAGACAGCGGCGAGAGCGCGTCAGAGCAGATTCTGCGCAAGGTGATCCGTACATACACCGAAAACGGCGGCCACAGCGATATCACCTGTGTCACGCTGCTGTTCGAGCTTTTCTCGCAGCTCAGCTCCGACTGCATCGCTTCGTCCGCGTCGGCTGATTATGAGCGCGAAAAGCCCTTTTCAAGCTCGCTCTATGTTCGCCGCGCCACTCAGTATATAGCGTCGCACATCAATGGAAAGATCACGGTCAGCGAGATAGCCGACACCCTCGGCATAAGCGCGGAGCATCTTTCAAAGCAGTTCCACGCCGTCACCGGAACGACCGTTATCGAATATATAAACCGTCTGAAGCTCGGCGTCGTCAAGGAGCTTATCGTTTCGAGGGGGATTTCTCTGCGTGAAGCCGGCGAAACGGTCGGTATCACCGATGTCAACTATCTCTCGCGACTTTTCAAGCGTTATATCGGAATCACCGCGAGCGAATATAAGATACTTCATAAAACCTATTGTCTTGACGATATAAAAAAAGCCGACACCACCATAGCAAGCAAGCTTGCAGAGGAAAACTGAACAAAAAAATAAGGCACAGTAAAAGCGGCACGACGCGAAGCGGAGTGCCGCTTTTACTGTTCTCGGCGCACGGATGGTTTCCGTCAAAGCAGTATGTACCGGCACATTCTGTTCATTATACTTTTTTATGATTACCCTTTGTAATCCGAGCAATTCCTCATATAATTAGTTGAGAGCATATCTTTTGACCTCCGATGAATGGTGTATGGCAACTTCATTCTATCAGATGTCTTTCAGATATGCTCTCTTTTACTTTTATTTATTTTTTGAGTGCTGTCTGTCGGGCTTATTCCTATATTTAATATAGAATCGCTTTTAATTGCCTATATCTTGGAATTTAGCAACGACCTTGTCAATGGCGGACTGAACCTTGCTCTCGTTTTTAGCGACGAGGGAGGCGATATCGCGGTTCTTTTTCATCGCCATCTCCTGATATTGATTTGCAAAATCACCAAAGGAGAACACACAGCCGAGGTCGTAGGTGCGGTGCGCCATGATTATGTTCAGCATTTCACCGCTCTCAGTGTCGCGCGTAAATTTCGAGGTCATGCAGACATCGTAATACGCCGGCTGCACGGTATTTTTCGATTCGGCGGAAAGCGCCTCGAGTATCATGCCGGTGCGGGCGGGATCGGAGGTCGTGACCGGCACGGAGAGAAGTCCGGTAGTATGTATCGAAACGGTGCTGTAATAATTTTCCTGAGCTTCGTCGTATTTAGGCGTCGGAAGAACGCCGAAATCGGTTTCGGACGAACGCATAAATTCGATATCGTCCAGCCGCAGCCAGAAGAACAGACCGTGACCTTCCATAAACATCTGTGTATACATCTGGTCGGTGATCACGTCTGTGCCGTAGGTGTGCTGATTGAAGAAGTTCTGATCGTCGAGCGCCATATTGAGTATCTGCTCGGTGACGCTGTAATCGCGGTCGCTGCCGAAGGTGAATACCGGCAGATCGTTTTCATCCTTGGTGACGAAATGTCCGCCAGCGCCGTGGAAAAACGTCGTGACAGCGTCGTTTTTGGAAACAAAGCCCCATAGATCGTTCTGATCCATCTTGCTGTTGCCGTCGA
>Ga0172378_10002748_pt1 | contig 16529 bp, 21 predicted proteins | sample GrowelOW332metaG_FD_119755 | JGI IMG/M metagenome (GOLD analysis project Ga0172378, IMG submission 119755) | Groundwater microbial communities from an aquifer near a municipal landfill in Southern Ontario, Canada - Pumphouse #3_1 metaG | ecosystem: Environmental > Aquatic > Deep subsurface >... | reverse complement strand
TATGAGTAATCAAAAGAAAAGCGCTCGCGGACGCTATGTATCCGCCCAAAAAGTACAGCAGTTATTCGAGAGCCTCGGAATCGAGCTTTGTTCCGGGAAAAAACGTATCCGTGCAGCACGGAACGACAAATCAATTATTATCTATGTGAATGGTGGTACAGTGAATATTTCTTTTAACGAGAAAGGAGGCGCCTTATGATGTTCTTCGTAGATTATGTACAGACCTATCGAAATGTAAACAACAAGGGTCAGGAAATGGGAAACTTCCTTAAATCTTTTGAGAAACTTATCATTCCGAATGAATCGGCACTATCATTTCTTCAGGATAGCATAGAAGCCAAGGTGGAAGAGCTCAATGCTAAATACCCACGTACCAAAGAAATAGAGGTATTAACTTTCGAGTCTGACAATGATTGTATGTTTTATGTCCGTGTTAAAGGAGATGCCTATAATCATGTATGCCAAATTCATATAAAGGAGGTGAAGGGTACTTACTCTTCAAATAAGGAGGAATAAGTATGACGATACAGAATACACCGGTACCGGGGAATCCTTCTCCGGTGCTTACCCCTGAAATATTGCAAACTCTATCTTTGTTTCAAAAGGAACTTGTCTGGAGCTTCGATGCTCTGATAGAGGACGCCAAGAACTTCATCATACAGTACTATCCTGATGAGTCTCCTGACCTTGCAATGAAAACACTTGCCGACCTGCAGCTGATACAACGATCGCTGCGGGAACTTGTTCCTGAATCGGAATGATACCGTACCCTTATATATTAAAGAAGCCCTGTCGTCACCGACGGGGCTTCTTTGTGCAAGCAGAACTATTCTTGTAAACACAGATCGGAGTATTCTTGCAAACACAAGACGAAGCATTCCTTTTGTATTCCATATTCTTTATTATTTACATCCCCCGCACCCCCTAAGTCTAAAAGAGAAGCTATAAAAAAGAACGCCTAAATTGAACAAAAAAATTCAAAAAGTAGCGTCCAACAGTCCAACAGTCCAACAAATCATTTTTCTTTCAATTACCAACATTAATATAAAAAGCTGATATACAGTATTATATATATATTATTTTTTAAAAAGTTATATTATATATTATATGTTGGACTGTTGGTTTTTGTTGGACGCTGTTGGACGCTGCTTTTTAGGCTATTATTCACGAACGTGTATTGATGTGCATTTGCGTCCAACAAAAAATAGCAAAATACAGCCTTGTTGGACGATATTTTAGCCTTCCAACACGATTTTTCTATAATCCACATTTGTGTATTATCTTAAAAGTCAGTACCTTTACGTATTATTATATAGTTCTTGTTGGACTGTTGGACGGTTGGACGCTAAAAATTAGCAAAAACTTTACTGAAATAAAAAAAACGGAAAGCTATGATTGTCACAAAAATCACTATTACTCCCTACCTGGCTGAATATCTATTCGGAAAATTTAACAACGGTTCTATTGAACCTATTCATTTCCCGGAAAATTCTGATTTGTATCATGTCATCTGGCAGCTCATGATGAAGCGGCCTAAAAATGTATCTTGCAATGATGATGGTAATCTCTTGATTTACCTTCCTGATCGTCGTGAAGGAAAAAATCCGAAAACGTATAATTACTTATCTCCTTTTTCTGCATGCATTATAGAAAAGCATGTACGGCGGATGTTCAATGAGGAGCTGCGCAGCCAGCTGGCTGATAACAGAGAAAGAGGACGTCAATTCTTAGATATAGAAGTAGTTCATCAGTTTATATGCAACTACGGAATAGAATCAGTCACTGAAGATGCCCTTCTTAAAAATTTCTACAGATGGCGAGAAAATCTGCGTAAAATGAGGAATCGCAGAAATTACACAAAAAAAGTTAAATAGGCTCGAAAAAATGAATGACTTTCACCGGCTTTTTGTCCGCTATAATGGGTACGAATGTACTATGTATTGCGATAAAATGGAGTATCTATTGCGAACTATTTGATATTTAATTTCTTATAAACATAATTTGCATTAAAATGAAAGAGCTATCTACTTTGATAAAGGTTCATCACATTAAGATGAACAAAGATTTTACTTTTTTGGCAGATAAATTTTCTTTTGAACCGACTTCGTCGGATAATGATGCCGGAATACTTTTCGATTGTTCGCTGAACAAAACGATTGAATTACCGCCTTCTAATGTGCTGTCTTTTTTTTCGTCTCCGCAAAGTTGTATCATTAGTTTCACGGACTCTTCCCTTCGTGAAATAAAGGTAGGGTCTGTTTATTTACCTGCGCGAGTAAGTATTAATCCTTACCTTAATGCTGCTAAAATTAATATTAATTGTAAGCAGACTCAATCGCCTTTTATTCTCTAAACACCATATGCCTTCTTTTTTTTAGATTTAGTTTTCATGTTCTTACAGGCCTGTATATATAATGTATACAGGCCTGTTTGCGTCCTTCGAGCACCTATATATATAAGTTATCTTCGCTTCAAAGAATTAAATATGAGGATAACAGCACTTCGAGAAATTTTGGCTTCGGGTACTCCGTTGCTTATTTCAGGCTCCGGACATCAACGGTACATGATGGAAGCCTTTCCGGATGTCACTGGCCACCAAAAAACAGTACATGACCCTAATCCGAAGAGTTATACAGAAATTACAACTGATGCTATCAAAGATATCATCAATCAATATTCTCTTACTGACATGCCTGATGTTTGTCTGAGTAATGAGTATTCGTCGGATCAACTCCCCTCTTGTTCTATTGCTTATTATCGAATATTCGGATTTATCACTTCCAGCTGCCGGTGGTTTTTCAACTCGAAACAATTTGAAAAGGATTTGCTATCTGCTGAGAAGAATTCTCAGATAGCCTGCCACTTCCTTCATATCAATTCTCCAGGCGGTGAAGCCTGGTATCTTGATCGGTTGAGTGAAACTCTTCGCTCGCTGCAGAAACCTATATTTGCTTTGTTTGAGCAGGTATGCGGATCGGCGGCTTATTATATAGGTTGTCATGCAAAGAATATACAGGCTCTTACTCTGAATGACCAGATAGGCTGTATAGGTACCATGACCGACTTCTTTTCCTTTGAGGAATACTATAAGAAGATAGGTCTTACTCATATCAAAGTTCGTGCCGATCAATCTAAGTTGAAAAACAAAAAATTTGAAGATCTTATAGACGGAAAGCCTAAACAGTATAAAGAAGATCTGCTTAATCCGCTTGCTCAGCAATTTATTAATGAGGTACGTGATATGCGTACTAAAATTAAAGCTTTACCTGAAGATGCGCCTGTATTGCAAGGGGAAACTTATTCTTCTGAAAAGGCTGTAGAAATAGGCTTGATAGACGGTATGATGAGTTTTCCTGAAGCGGTATCCGCAGCTCTGGAAATGGCTAAAAACTACAATAAATCAGCGGACATGAAAAAGGCTCTCAAATTCATTTAATATATAATTCTTATGAGAAAAAAATTCAAGAAACAATTCGAGCAGGTACTTGCTGCATTAGGATTTGCCGATCGTGCTAAGAAACCGAAAGGTGATCCGGAGGCTCTGAGCGATAAAGAGTGGAAGGATATCTCTGATAAATACTCGGAGATGTTTGCAAGTGACTTCCTGGAAGACTTGCATAGTGCCAGTGAGGAAGCTACTGTAAGTGAAGAAAATGTGCATGCGGCATTGAACATTTTAGGCACTGCTTTTGCTGCAACAACAGAACCAGCTCCTGCAAATTCTACTGAAGACGATAATCAGGAAGATAGCAATCCTACTCCTGTAAATTCAGGGAAAAAATCGAATCCGGTAAATGCCGAAGATTTAGGTGTTCAACTCGTTAATGCTACTCAAAAAATAGTGAATGCATTTAACACAGCTACTGCGAAAGCGGTTCCGGACAAACCCGTAGCCGTTGTTACCGGTACAACCTTAGCACTTGTAGGTGGCGGTGATCGTTCCAAATTTTTATTTGGAATCGAAAACAGTATGTTCGACATGAGTAAGAGATACAACCAGATCTCTGCTAATCCTTCATTCGCTGCAACAGTCAATGCAACTAAGGAAGATGCTCGTGAATTTTCTGTTGACGTAGAAGCTTATTCAGCATCGTTGCGTAAGCGTTACGATTATTTGCATGCAAATAATCTGCTGAGTGATCCTAAGAAATTGGCTGCAGGCGATTTCACGACGAACTATGACGGTATAGAAGATGCTAAGGTAGGTAATCAGTACGTGGTACGCAGACAGGATGCCTTGATTGCTCGCGTATTGATGATACGTGATGTCACTCAGTATTTTCCGGTACGTTACGGAATTCAGGACCATGACCTTATTTTCAATGCTTTCTTTGATGAAGTTTCTCAAGCTTACCAGGAAGGTGAAGTCTATAAGGGAGGCATGAAGCTTGAACCTGAAATGGGATACGTTGATGATCTGATGATAAAGATGAAATTCGGCCCGATGAAAACTCTGGAAAGAATGTACATCGGTTATTTGAATAAGGAAGGCTCTGACCCCATCAAATGGAGTATGATTGAATTCTGCGTTCTGAACAGCTTACAAGCTGCTCAGGTGGAACAGAATAAACGCCGCATTAGAGGAATCTATGTTAAACCTGAAACAGGTGTAGCAGGATCTTCTCTTACTTCCAGCACAGGTCTTCTTTATACTCTTGTTCGTTATGCTCATGAACTTAAATTGAAGTTACATGACGATGACAGCTATCGGTCTTACACCGAAGCGGATATGCTGGATACTGTTCAGGAATTCTGTTCGGATGTAATGCTGAGCGTTACTGAGGATATGGATATCGACAGCCACGTTCTTTACTTAAATAAGTTGCATAAGCCGTGGTGGATTAAGAATATACGTGCAAAATACGGAGAACAAACGGACTTTACCGGCACAGAAAGCTATGCCAACATTGTTCCTGACACAAATATCCGTATCATCTGGTTGCCTTATCAATCTCCAAAATCTTGCCTGATGTTTATGCAGGTGCCCGGTAACATTCAAATGCTTGAATACCTTCCTGGTGAAATGATGGCCATGCAGATGGAACAGCAGATGGAACTTGTTCGCGGATGGAGTACCTGGAAAGAAGGTTGTTCTGCAGGATTCGTCGGACGTAAATTTGCAAGTAAAGCATCGCTGGACAAAAATGCTTATGCGTTCCAGCAAATCTTTATGAACAAGCCGTCTGTCTCTCTTGCTGCTGATGCTACTACGGTAGATGCTACAAAGGGATTCTGGTTTGAAACGGTCGCGAATACAGCCGCTAAAGCTATTACTGAGATCACAGGAGCAAAGGTAGGTGTTGCCTACATCATAGAGTGCGGTGACACTACTAATGCTACAACTATTGCAAAAACGGGTAAGTTTGCCGGCATCACAGCTGCTTATACTCCTACTAAAGTTGGAGACTACATCATGGTAATTCTTAATTCCGAAGGAAACTTCCTGGAACTTGAACGCCAGGTAGCAGGAGTCAGAACCATTAATGCTGCTTTGCAGCCTAACATTCCCGGTGTAAGATAATCTCTCTTATAAGGTATTTAGTTTGTTTTTAGGTAAAAAAAGGGCGGGTGAAAAAGCCCGCCCTTTTTCCTTTAACTTTTAATTATTAGAAAAAATGAAAGCAAAAAAAATCAGTAATCCCTATAAAAAAGGGAATGAATATGCCCTTCGAAAAGGAAAGCAATTCTTATTGTCTATCCTTACAATCTTTGCCGTTGTCTTTGTGACAATGCTTGTACAGGACCTTACTAACATCTTCCTGATGTCAGGATTCGGTTCTACTCTTTTTGCTTCGATGGCTATAATCGGTAATGTAGATGATGTTTCCGACCGCTATACCAGCGGTAATGACATCGCTTACCAGGTATATCTTATTCAGCGTCGGCAGATTGATCCGTCGATAGCTTTTCCTCGTCCTAATTCAAATCGTGAAGTAGGTACAGTACCTATGATGAACGGTGAATACATGCACTATTTTGAGGCGCATACGAAGCCTACCTATTTAGGATCAGGAGAAAAAGGTGACGTAACGACAACCGGTACTAATACGATTACCTTCATAATGGGTGGTAACCGTGTTAAGTTACTGAATTTCATTGAAGAATTTGCAGGCGATAAATTCGTTATTATTTTTAAGGAAATGAGTTCCGGTCAATGGTTTATTGTAGGTAGTTATGATGATCCGATGGTTTTGAATAACTACGAAAATAAGCATGACGGTGACGGACGCTATGCTACTTTCACTTTCACTCGCAGTTCTATCTTCCAGCCTTATGTCTATGTCGGTAATATTGTAACGGTTGCTCCGGCTACGCATACGGTAGATGCTACTGCATTGAATATTAGTAAAGGAGTAGATCAGTATAATGTGCCTGACGGTAGTGCGGATACTTATGCCATTTCTTCTGTAATAGGTCTTACGGATAATGATAAAGGCCGTTCTATTACTTTAATCGGAATTGGTAATGCTAATGCCGCAACCATTGCAGACGGTTCTTCCTTCGTACTTGAGGATGGGGCTACATGGACAGCGAAGTCAGGAAGCCGTATTACCTTCAGAATTATGGATACCTCTACTCTTGTTGAGATTTCCGGTACGCGTGTTCAATCTTAATATTAATCAGGCAGGGCATTCCCCTGCCTTTTAAAAAAACCGTGAAATGAAATCAATCTATAATTTTAAGGAAAAACAGAAACATTATTCTGAACTTTCCGCCCGCATACATGCTTTTGCTGATCTTGAGTTACTTGAGTCTAAAAGACCGAATACTCGTATGATCTCAACTTATAAAAAGTATCCGATGCGAATGTACCAGGAAATTCTGTATGCTCTTCTTGATGTTGCTACCCGTGAGCAAATTGTAGCGTATCGTAGAAACTTCAGGTCTAATCAGCTTAAAGATGAGAAAGACCGGAAAGCTGCTGAAGAAGCTGCTCGCCTTGCTGCTGAAGAAGCTGCTCGCCTTGCTGCTGAAGAGGAAGACCGGAAAGCTGCTGAAGAGGAAGCCCGAAAAACTGCTGAAGAAGCATCTCATAAAATAGCCGTTGCTACCGGTACCTCTTCTGATGAAGTTCTGCAGAAACTTGAAGAAATAGAAGCTCTTAAAGAAGATCATGAGTCTCTGCAAGAAGAACTTGACAGCCTTCAAGAAGAGCATGAATCTCTGCAAGAAGATCACGAATTATTGCAAGAAGAAAATGAGTCTTTACAAGAGGATCTTGCTGCTGAGAAAAAAAAAATAGTTCGAAAAGTAAGCCAAAGGAAGAGGAATACCCGCAAATCAGCTGGGAAAAATTAAACAATCCGGATGTACAGACTGCTACGATCTTATATAACGATCGTATCTATACATACCGAAAAATGATGCAGCTCGACAAAGTGCTGGATAACGAACCGAATGAAAATGATGTAAAGCAAATGGCTGAACTTCGGATTCGTAACCTCCTTGCTTTTGACGAGCTGCAATCTTTTAATGATACAGGATTTTTTCTGTATAAACATCCCTTGATTAAAAATCGTGGGGAAAGCATCGAACTCGAATCTTTGCTAAAAGAGGATCCTGAAGAGTTTCTTCGAAAGCACCGCTGTACGCTTGACAGCGTCCGTCGATACGAATCTTACATCCATAAGCCTGAACGTAAGAAGCGCCGCTCTTCCGACAAAGCTTTGCTTGAGAAGCATCGTAATAGAGCAGCAATGTTTAAGACTATTCTTGAAACTAAAAACATGAAATCATGAAAAAAATGTCACAATCGGATATCCTTCCGGATATTTATATAGAGGATGTTAAGCGGTATTCTGCTGCAGGAATGAGCCCTGAACGCATTGCTTCTCTTCTTGAGTTGCACGGTCTTGCTCGTTCTCTTTTTCTTGAACGAGTGAATAACCCTGCAGACGTTTATTACTCATCCTTCCATTCCGGACAGACTTCACGGAATTTTGAAATCATGGATAAGCTGAGAGAAAAAGCAGAGACCGGTGATATTGATGCCGTGAAAACTTTTTCGGAAGCTCAGGAAGATATGAGTTCACTTGATTTACGCAAAAAATTATTCGGGATATGACAGACCTTGAGAAAGTTGAAAAGATTCATCCTGACCTGATAGCCGCCTTCCTTAATCAAGGAAAGTGCGACGGAATTCCTAAAGATGTACAAGTGTTTCTTTGCCAGCTGGGTTGGGCTGCCGAAATATACGAATACGAGCGGAATATCAGCCGTGCTGCTCGCGCTCTTCGTAAGCGCATAGCGGCTACGCAGCATCTCTCTATTGATGTGCGTACCTGTCAGTCTCGTATTTATGCAGCAATTAATTATTTCAATATAGATAATAATGTTTCTCTGCAAATCTGGGAAAGTGATTATGCTAATAAGTTTGAGGACATTGCTAAGTATTGCATCTCGTTAAATGATACCAAGACGGCTTTAAAAGCAATGGAACGTGCACGTGAATGCCGTAACCGTGCAGCTGCCGTAGCAGAGTCGGCCCGTGATATCGGTATTATATTCCTGATTGATCCTAAAATACGTCCGGAGGACATGGGCTACGAAACTAAGTCTCTCAAGGAGATTGCGATGAAGAGTAATGAAGGTTTCTATGTGAAGCTTATCAATGACTTAAAAATAGAATCCTCAGAAAAGAAACGGCTACTGAGAGATGCCGATATCCAGGAAGCTGAATTTGAAGAAATGAATGAAGAATAATATGGGAATAGATGACAATGAAAACTTTGAACGCTATTACATGAATAGCATTCAGACGTTAGCCAACATTATAGATCCGAATGCTCTTTTTTCTGAACTCGGTCGTGGTACCGGTAAAACCGAAGGTATCATGACTCCTCGTATTTTGCGCGTGGCTAATGCGATGCCGGGTGAACTTGCCTACCTGGTACATAAAACCTTCGTTGCTTTAATGACGAATGTATGGCCTAATATTCAGGCATCATTCAGCCGGAACGTAATGGTTAACGGAAAGGTGCGCCCTATTATGGAATACGGTGTAGATTACATTGTAGGTGAGAGTAAGATTCCTAATCATTTCCGCCGACCGCGATATCCTATTACGGATCCAAAACATAGTATTCTTTTTCGTGATGGTTTTCACTTGAAGCTTGTAAGTTCCGATCAACCTGAATCGGTAGCCGGTGGTAACGCCGTACACGCTTTCATTGAAGAAATGAAGCATAATAAAGGATCTAAATTAAAAAGTCGACTTTTCCCTACATTGCGTGGCGGGTCTGCGGAGATACGCAAGTGTTTCTATTATCAAGGTCTCACTGCCGTATCGGATACGGCGCGTGTGGATCTAGGCGAAGATGACTGGTTCGAAAGCTATCAACAGAATACGAATCCTGATCTTGAAGCTGAAATCATGACCGTAGCTCTTCACTTAAATGCGGCTCTCTATAAAAAATACAGGATACAGGATGAACAAAGGTCTGTCACTAATCCTGTAGAGCTTGAGCGCATGCGCCTGGAATTGATCCGCTGCGAAAAAGTAATCAAAATGTGGACGCCTAGATTAGCAGATATGCGCCGGAACTGTACGGTATATCTTCGTGCAAGTTCTTTTTGTAACAAGGATATTTTAGGTCCTAAATTTTTTAAAACGCAGCTTGAAACGCTTGATATTGATGAATTCCTTTCTTCTATTTGTTCCATTCGTCACAAGGCGGTTGTAAATAAATTCTTTGCGAATTATAATAAAGCTCATCATCAATATGATGACGGGTATCGATACAGCTCTATTCTTAAACTTGACTTGAAAGATAAGTTTATCTTAACGGCCAGGTATCTGAAGTATTATAATATGCATGACGAACTTCTTGTAGGATATGATCCCGGACACTTCAGTTCTTTAGTCGTTGCCCAAGAATCGGACTTCAAGCAAAGAATGAGGGTACATAAAGAATTCTGGGCTTGTTATCCGGATGAACAACCGGAACTGGCTAAGCAATTCTATGAGTATTTCGGAGGGGACAGCATCAATAAAAGAATTATTCTGTATCCAGACCGTGCCGGTAACAAGACGCGTGAAGAGCTAGAACAGATCACAACCGACAGCCGGCTGATGAAACGCGAACTGGAAAGTTATGGTTTTGAAGTGGTGCTGATGAACGAAGGACAGGCAACGGTTTACCACTGGCAGCAGTTCAAATTACTCTTGTTGATTTTTGGCGGAAGGAGTAATTTTCTACCGGAAGTGCTGATTGATGAGAATGAATGTCCCTGCCTTTGCTCTGCCATTCAGCTCTCGCCACTTAAGAAAACCGGCGGAAAGATAGAACTTGACAAAAGTTCTGAAACCAAAGTCCCGCTTCGCAAGCAGGCGGCGCTTACTACGCAGCTCCCAAGTGCCTTTATTTATTTGTTGTGGGGAAGATATGGAGAGAGAGTTTTAAGCGAATTATCTTCTATTCCGGATAATATTCCGGGAAATGAATACTTATAATGCTCATTTATTCATAATAACTTTTCAAAATGAGGTAATAATACCCCCTATTTAGAAAAGGAGAATATAGTAACTGTTTGATTTTTAGCGATGTGATAGTTTAAAACTATATCTAAATATTTCTCTCGCGCGTTTTTCTGCCCGCCCCGCTGAGAAAACCAGGTGCGCGGCACCCTTTCTGGGCATCGGGAAATATGACAGGACACGTAGTTATTAATATTTACATTCGTTCGTCCTTTGTGGAAGAGAAATAAAGATAGACCTTAGAGGCATGGAAACAATATTAACCGGCATTGATGCAATGCGATGGGCAAGGGAAATAAGTAAAGTACCTGAAGGTACATTTACTATTGCTTACTATCCTTACTCACGTCAGCGCAATGAAGCAAGTGCAAAGCTTAAAGTCGTAAAAGGTTGCAAGTGGAGGACACAACTTCCGAAGGAATTGTTCAGCATTGATGGCGATAATCTTTTATTGTATTCTACTGCAGATGGAGAGCCTAAAATGTGTTATCGAATATTGATCCGTTATATAGGATTCCCGAACGACGGATTCAAACTGCATAAAATTGATTGGTTAAGTTAATGATTAGCGTATGAAAGATAAGATTCAAACATGGGGAAATTTAGGTTGTTATGCTGATAGTACAAGTGTAATTGCATTCACTATGGGAGAGGAACCGGCCGGTTCCGCATTCCCCGGATTGACTGATACGGCTGCCGTATTACCCTATTGCGATATGCAGTGGAGTACAATACAAGGATTCAATGTGTTATGGAGAGGTGCTAACAATGCTAAGTGCGAAGAGATAGAACTTGATATCAAGCAGAACCGATTGCTTCCTCGGTTAATCAGAAAGCAAATGAATATGCTGTACGGGCAAGGTATTATGCCTTATAAGCCTACTCTTAGTGAAGACGGAAAATTCAAAAGACAATGGATAGATTTACCTGAGGTTACTGCATGGCTAGAGGCTTGGAGCCGAAATGGAATGGAGACAGACTATCGGGAGTTTGCCCGTACTATAATTAAGAACTATTATACCTTCGGAGACTTCTTCTATAAGTATCGCTTCTCTGCCGGGAAAAGAATCGGTCACGGGTTACCGATATCCGGGTTTGAAGCTATGGAAAATAAAATGTGCCGGTTAGCTACTACTAGAAAGGATGTGGCATTTAATACGGTTCGGTACAATGATTTCCGTCAAGTAGCAGTAGGAAAGTGGAATTACGGAAGAGGAAACTTTCAGTTTTACCCACGATTCCGAATTGATGAAGTCGGTAATTACGACTATGCAGCAATAGGACACTGCAGAGATAAATCGGTAGGTGAATTTTATGGCGTGAACGAAACTCATTCCGGGACTCAACCTTACATTAAGGGTAGTAATCAGACGCCTCGCTATATTAATTCCTTCCTTAAAAATTCTTTGGCAGCAAAGAAACATGTTAAAATACCTAATTCCTGGCTGGAGAGTAAGCGAATACAACTTCAGAAACTCTGCGATGAGAACAGAGTGAGACAGTCTAAGAATGAACCTATGCTCTTGTTTGATGATATTGAAATAGGCACCAGCTATAAGGAATCAACACTCTTACAATACATCTCTGCGGAGATGCGTAAGCTGTCCGGCTATTTATCAGGAGCAGACAATCAGGGAAAAGCCTTTGCTTCATATACCTATACCGACCTTAAGGGTACTCTTCAGGAATGGAAAATTGAAGACGTTGATATGAAATATAAAGAGTATATAGAGGCCTTGATCAGTTACGATAAGAGAGCTGATGAAGTACTTATCTCTGCGCTTGGTATTGACAGTAGTATAAGTAATATCAGCAAGGATGGCGTAATCAGTAAGTCTGGAGCTGACGTGTACTATAATTACCTCATCTACCTGATGCAGCTTAATCCTGATGATGAAATTTGCAGCGAACCTTTCAATATTGCGTTGCAAATAAATTTTCCGGATCTATACAAGAAAGGCATTCGTCTTGGATATTACAGAGAAGTTCCTGCCAGGCAGGAAGAAATCTCGCCTAAACAACGATTAAACCAACAACAATCATGAGCATACTATCTGACTTATTCCCTTCGATTGCCGCCTTCTCTCGGTACGTACCGTACCTGGAAGCGAACACCTCTTTTGATAATTTAGCTGCAAGTGCCCTACCTGCTGCAAAGCAAATCAAGATTATTTTGACCGCTCCTATTTATAAATCTATCGGAAATATTCCTGATATAGATGTGGACGATAAAAAGGAATCTCTTAGAGCTGCACTGGCAAACTTAACCATGAGCCGGCAGATTTCTTTTGATGTGATTACCCGACGTAAAAATAACATTGAAACTTATAAGTATGAGGTTGAACAGATGAAGAGAGACCTTATGCAGGGTTATTTTGATGCAATGGATACTCTGATATCCTTGCTGAACGATGAAGCCTCTGAAGAATGGGAAAGTACAGAATACCGACAAAAAATAAAAGAATTGAAGATACAGACTACAGAAGAATTCGATTCTATCTACCCTATCGACATGTCCTATCTATTCTTTTTTAAATGTATTCCCTGGCAGAAGGAAGTTCTTGATGAAAGATTAGACGGGCTATTCAGCAGAGCAGAGGGTAATGAGAGCGTAATCTCTCTGCTGAAACGTGCCCTGGCTAAATATACTATTGCAAAAGCATTGAGAAGGTTTGATATCTTGCAGTTTCCGGAAGTAATCCGTGGACTTTTTTCGGACACAAAAGCAGCTCGGTATGGCTCTATTGAACAGAGTGAAATATACAAGCTGTCAGATAGCCTTACTTCTGAGTCTGATAAATTGATTGAGGCAGTTGAAATTTCTCTTTCCGATTCTGAAAGTCTGGATTATACTTCTAACACATCTTTTAACCGTCCGTCGGACAACATATACGTTATGTCATGAAATCAGTGATTGAAATATCAGCTAAAGGCAAGAAGTATTCAATTCCGAATTCATGGAATTTACTAAGTAAGGATGCTTACCTTGCTTTAATGGAAGACTTAGTTTTATTTTCTTCCGGTCGCTTGTCTGTTGGACAGGTCAAAGTGAATTACGTAGCTCGGACTTTAGGTATACGCATTGATAAGGTACATGATGATGCGGACCTGGCAAATATTGTCTGGATGGCCGAACAGGTTACTTTTATTTTTTTAGTGTGTTATCCGGACAATGATGCTGCATTGAAGGATTTATCTACAGAAGATAAAGACAAATATAAGCGTTTGTCTCCGGAACATATAGGAGGCGCATTGGCTCGGTATTTGAGAACGCAAAACTATAAATATACTCTCGATGGTTTATTTTGCTCTCAATTATTACCTGAAATTAAAGTCGGGCGTGCAACTTATAAAGGATATTCAATTAACTCCGATTTTGGAGCTCTAACAAGCTCGCTCGTTGCGCAGCAATGGCTGGAAGCGAGGCGTATATCTTCATCTCCGCAAATGAGTAAAGAAAAACTATCCTTGCTTGCTGGAATACTGTATTGTCCTATTCCGTACAACATTGATCAAGCAAAACAACTTGCAAAAAAAATGTTTAAACTGGAACTTGCTGTACTTGAAGCTATTGCCTTCAATTTCAATTCTTTTAATAATTTCATTTTCAGGAAGACTGAATTTTCCATCCTGGCTGAAGGGAAGGCTACGCGAAAGGCTATAACCGTAGATGCAGATGCTAAATTATATGATTTGTCCGGGTATGGTTTAGGGTCTAGCTCTGAAGTAGAGCAGCTCAATCTTATTACTTATCTGACTATATTAAGGAATAAACTTATAGAGAGTGTCAGGTCTCTATACGGAGCAAAAATGAAAATTACTGATATTGCTACAGAAACCGGGCTACCTTTGCCTATTATAAATGATATCATATGATTCTTATAGATCTAATTAAATATTTTGCAAAATTCCCCTCAAAAGAAGGGGTACTCAACACTTTTGTTCGAGGAGAAAGTAGTATGCCTCTATATCAGTCGTTAAAGGCTGATCTGGAATCTTTGCCGGAGGCCTGTATTCTTCCTGGCATTGAACGATTCGTAGTTGCCAGCTCGCTGGATAAGGTAAAAGTATTCGTTAGTAGTTTCATAGGATACAATACCTTCCTTATGCTCGATTACGGTGAAATTTCGAGTATTCCTGATGCTCATAATGCTATTCAGGATCAAATGAGACTTGCGGTAACCGTAGCTTGTCACCTGGAAGATAGCGCAGACTTGATGGAAGAGAATATCGCTTCCTCTGTGACTCTTGAACTCGTTAATGAGTTAAGAGCTCATATCATGGCTGATAGCCGTATGGGACGAATTGGTAACGGCATTCAGAATTTGATTGCAGGAGCTCATCAGCTTGTTCCCTTTGAAAGTAAGGATCTTCAAAGTATCGGATGGACTATTGCCTTCAGTTTAGATGCAACGGATCTGCTTGATGTTTCCGGGTTAAGTTTACAATATTCAAAATTATAATGATATGGATACTAAAATTACAAAATCAAACATTATCGGCTGGGTGCTCACCGTCATATTGTCTGTGACGGCTGCATACGGTACTATCAATGCTCGCATCTATGAGGTGGAAAAGAAAATTGAACTTCTGCAGCTACAGATTAGCGAGGACGGTAAGAAGATAGACCGTCAGGTGGAGGACATGAAGGAAGTTCGTGACATGTTTAACCGGATTGATAAAAACCTTATAGAACTTAAGGGTGTGGTCAATCAAAAACAGGATAAGTATGAAAAAACTAATTAAAAAAGTAATTGCATTTGTAAGAGACCTCCCGCGCCAGTGGCGTGCCGAAACTCCTCTAATAGCTAAGAGAATACGAAATATAGCAGCCATTATTGCGACTGTTGTTCCAGGAGCTTGGCTTACTTTTCAGGGAATGAGCATTACTCTGCCTTCCTGGTTCGTTAATTATGTAGGATATATCACTTTAGCTGCACTAGTTATTACCGGTGTGGCAGGTTGCAAAGAAAAGAAAGGAGAAACTAAATGAAAGTATTGATTGATAACGGGCACGGTAGCAATACTCCAGGAAAGCGGTCTCCGGACAGCCGGTTAATGGAATACGCCTACACTCGTGAGATTGCGATGAGGTTGGAACATGAATTGCGCCGGCATGGGATTGAGGCGGAGCGTATTGTAAAGGAAGAAATTGACGTACCATTATCGGAACGTGTACGCCGCGTGAATGAATATAAGGCCCGTGATGCTATTTTGGTATCCATTCACTGTAATGCGGCTGGTATGGGTAATTGGATGGCTGCACGAGGATGGGAATGCTGGACGAGTAAGGGACAAACGAAATCTGATAAGCTAGCTACATGTTTGTATGCAGAAGCGGAAGAATTAATTCCTGGAATGAAAATCCGAAAAGACCTCTCAGACGGAGACGAAGATAAGGAAGCTTCTTTCTACATTTTAAGAAAAACAAAATGCCCGGCCGTATTGACCGAAAATCTGTTTCAGGATAACAAGGAAGATGTTGACTTCTTATTGTCTGAGGATGGTAAGAAATCAATAGTCGAGATACACGTAAAGGGGATTCTTAACTTTTTAAATAAAAAATGATGGAAGAGAAATTTTATCGAAAAAGCGTTGCTGTATTCGCTGTATTACTTATACTGATGTTTGTCTTTGCCGGCTGCCGGACACAATCTGTGCCGGTTGAGACCGTCAAGACAGAATACAAAGTAAGAGACAGCATACGCCACGACAGCATATATCAGCGTGACAGCATCTATATGCACGTGCAAGGAGATACAGTGTACAAGTACAAGGACCGCTACCTTTACAAGTATCTGTACCTCAATCGTACTGATACTGTAATTAAGACAGATAGCGTACAAGTGCCATACCCGGTTGAAAAGCAGTTGACAAGGTGGCAAAAGGTTAAAATAGAGCTAGGCGGCTGGTCGTTCGGTATTATCATTTCTTTTGCGTTGATCCTTGTTGGTTGGTTGGTCTTAAAAAGAATACGAAAGTGATGTTAAATACGTAATAATGTGATTGATATAGACTCTTTATAGCTACATTTGCGATGTAGAAGTTTTAC
>Ga0172378_10002747_pt1 | contig 16531 bp, 14 predicted proteins | sample GrowelOW332metaG_FD_119755 | JGI IMG/M metagenome (GOLD analysis project Ga0172378, IMG submission 119755) | Groundwater microbial communities from an aquifer near a municipal landfill in Southern Ontario, Canada - Pumphouse #3_1 metaG | ecosystem: Environmental > Aquatic > Deep subsurface >... | reverse complement strand
TATAATTTTACATATTACTACATACAGAATCAGAATACCGCAGGAGGAATTTATGGCAAAAAACTCAGCGAAAAAAAAGGATTTTTCAGGCTACATCCTGAACTGTCTCCCTTCACAGAATAAGGAAAAGGACTGGTCTCTGACCGCTGCCGGAGACGCAGGCATTTTTACCGCAGCAGCGTCTGTCCCCTCCGAAAAGGATCTGCGCGAGAACTGGTGGACTGTTCCGGATCAGGGAAGGACAGGTTCCTGTGTCGGCTGGGGAACCGCGGATGGAGTCCTGCGGTGGCACTTTGTAAAAGCCGGAAAATTAGCGGAAAACGAACCTCTTTCCGTCAGGTACTTATGGATGGCTGCAAAGGAAATGGATGAGTTTTCGTCAAGGCCGACAACTTTTATAGAACAGGACGGAACGACTTTGAAAGCAGCACTTGATATCGCACGAAAATTCGGTATGGTAAAGGATTCCGTACTTCCCTTTATAAATTCCGGCAGTTCTCCTGAATTATATTCCTCGGGAGATGCAAATTCTTTTTATGCAATAGCTTCGCAGATGAAGATCTCTGGTTACTATAATCTGGGGGTTGATCCTGCCCAGTGGAAATCGTGGATAGCAAACAACGGACCGGTACTTACAAGATTAAATGTTGACGCTGCATGGGAAAGGGCAGCGGAAACTAACGGTGAACTTCATACGTACGACAGAATGCATACATACGGCGGCCATTGCGTCGTACTGGCCGGATATACGGATGACTATTTCATAGTCAGAAACAGCTGGGGTACCGGCTGGGGCGAATCGGGATTTGCCTATGCATATAATGAATATGCACAGGAAGCATTTACCGAAGCATACGGAATATCGTTATAAAATTATGCTGTTTTACAGCAGGCACGTTCCCCTGCGGCTGTGTCGTGAACCATGCCTTCAGGATTCAGAATGCTGTCAAGCTGCGATTCCCTGAGCAGATGTTCTTTCAGAACGAGTTCCCGTACCGGAACATTTTCTGCAAGTGCACGTTTAGCTATTTCCGCTGATTTTCTGTATCCGATGTACGGACAAAGAGCTGTAGCTGTTCCGACGCTTTTTTCCACGAACATCCGGCACTGTTCCTTATTTACGGTTATTCCCGTTATACAGTTGTCGGTGAGGGTTTTTACCGCTCCCGTCAGAGTCGTGATTGATTCGAACAGTTTATAGAATACCACCGGTTCAAACGCATTAAGTTCCATCTGTCCTGCTTCAACAGCCATGCTGATAGCCGTGTCGTTGCCGGAAACACTGAACGCGACCTGAGAGACAACTTCCGGTATGACGGGGTTTACTTTGCCGGGCATGATGGAAGAACCGTTCTGCATCGCAGGCAGATGTATTTCGTTAAATCCCGCACGAGGACCGCTTGAAAGAAGGCGCAGGTCATTACACATTTTGGAAAGATTCAGAGCACATACTTTAAGAACAGACGAAACAGAGGCAAAGCAGTCGATGTTCTGTGTTGCATCAAACAGATCCCCTGCCTGTTCAAGCGGATATCCTGTTATGCGTGCAAGAACCGGAACAACACGCTGTTCATAAATTTCCGGGGCATTCAGAGCGCTTCCGATTGCCGTACCACCCAGATTTACCTGAAGCAGTTCTTTTTTTACATTTTCAAGCTGTTTCCTGCAGCGGCCGATCATACTTTCATAGGCACGGAAACTCTGTCCGAGCGTCATAGGTACGGCATCCTGCAGCTGGGTTCTTCCCATTTTAACGATACCGGAAAATTCGGCAGATTTTGCTGCAAGTACTTTTTCCAGTCTCAGCAGTTCGGCTTCAAGCGGAACGATCATGGTAAGCGCCGTGAGTTTACCGGCGGTGGGGACAACGTCGTTCGTTGACTGCGATTTATTAACGTCATCGTTCGGATTAATAAATGTATATGTTCCGCGCTTTCCGCCCATAAGCTCGTCGGCACGGTTTGCAATTACTTCGTTTATATTCATATTGGCACTTGTTCCCGCACCGCCCTGAATAGCGTCGACAATGAATTCACCTCTGAAACTGCCGTTAATAACTTCGTCGCAGGCCTTTACAATTGCATCCTTTTTTTCTGCCGGTAATACACCGCTTTCATTATTTGTATATGCAGCTGCTTTTTTTATAAGGGCAAGACTTGTAATAAAAACAGGATTGAGCGGCATTCCCGTGATAGGGAAATTATTCATGGCACGGAGGCTCTGAACTCCGTAATATGCGGCTGCGGGTACGCTCATACTTCCAATTGAATCCGATTCAATACGTTTTTCTGTTTTCATTTTGTGAACTCCTGATTTATGCAGGAAGTGTATTTTAATTCACTAAATTGGTAAATATAATAAAATGAAATATGTATAAAATATAGTTTGGTGCTGTAAAAACAAAATAAAGTAAACATTTTATAATGTTAAACATTATAATTTAAACATTCCTTTTTTATACACATATATGATATAGTATGGCTATGGAAAAGGAACTTGACGAAGTTAATCTGAAAATTCTTGATATTCTGCAGCGGGATGCACGGACTCCCGTGAAGCAGATTGCAGCGGAAGTATGCCTGTCTTCACCGGCAGTATCTGCCAGGATAGAACGCATGCAACATGATAATCTGATAAGCGGTTATCAGGTAAAACTGAATTATCATCAGTTCGGTTACTTTATAAAGGCCTTTATAAACCTTGAAGTGGAACCGAAACAGAAACCGGAGTTCTATCCCTATATAAAATCCGTACCGAATGTTATAGAATGTAACTGTGTTACCGGAGACTATGCCATGCTTATTGAAGTCGCGTTCCGCAAGACAGAGGAACTTGACCGGTTTATAAACGAACTGCAGCATTTCGGAAAGACACATACGCAGATAGTTTTTTCGACATCAGTCGAACATCGCAATGTTCCTGTTTTTGTACACGGCGGCACCGGAAAACAGGAAGAATAAGAAAAATATATTTTTGAGGTATTTTCTGCTGCAATTAAATTATATAAAGCTCTGGTAAAAAGTTGTATTCATGGGGTATAATAAAAAGAGAACATTTCCGGTTAATCCGGTACTTCGGTATTCTCAAGATATGTACATACATAATGAGTAACTATACAAAAGGAATTACAGCAAAAAAGAAAATTCTCAGTACTGCCCGCCGGCTGTTTTATGAAAAAGGATATACAACAGTTACAATACGTGAAATAGCAAGAGATGCACAGATGAATCTGGGGCTTATAACATATTATTTTCCGGGGAAGGATGAAATCGGGCTGACTGTTTATCTTGATATCCGTACCGGTTTCAGTGTGTGTGTAAGAGAGATTTTTCCTGATTTGGACGGAGTGCGGTATTTCCTGATTGAAAGCGCTATAGAATTGCTTTTAAGCATACGTAATCCGAAATTCGGTATGTTCTTTCTTCAGATGTCAGGAGAAACATCTTTTAAGGAAAAGGTCAATACAATTATTGTCAGTACACTTCTGAAATATACGGTTGACAAAAATATATCTCAGCGTGCACTTATTTCCAGTTTGAGTATTATGGCAACAAAACCCGCATTAATAGAGTATGCATTAAAGAATCCGGGTAAAATAGATCTTGATACGTATCTCGAATATTATCTTGAAGCCCAGATTTATCAGTTTAATATGGATAAATCACTTGCTAAAACTATTCTGGATGATCTTCATAAATATTATATTGATGTCGGAGATAATTTTACACCGGTTATGGTAAAAAAGTCTGACTGATTTTCAGAATTTACCGTTAATTACATTGACTGGTTTTCCGTCTAGATATGAACGGTATGTCTCCACTGCCATTGAAATCTGCCGAAGCCGGCAGGTTTTGGGCAGCCATGCAATATGAGGAGTAATAAGCGCGTTACTGCATGCTATGAGAGGATTACCTGATTCAGGCGGTTCATTTGTCAGGACGTCAAGACCTGCTGCATATACTTTTCCAGATTTTAAAGCATCACAAAGTGCATTTTCGTCGATCAATGCTCCTCGTGCCGTGTTAATAATAATTACGCCGTCTTTCATTTTTTCAAACGCAGCTCTGTCTATCATATGTTCTGTTTCTGTATTGAGAGAAACGTGAAGTGTAATTACGTCTGACTTCATAAATAGTTCATCAAGAGGAACCTGCTCTATAAAACTGTACTCAGAATCGTCTTTTCGGTGTCTGTTGTATCCGAGTACATGCATACCAAATGCCCTGCCGATTTCAGCGGAATGCAGACCGATTTTCCCCAATCCCACAACACCGAGTGTTTTTTTGTATAATTCAATCTGCCTAGTAATTGCAAAAGTATACGGTTTGTCATTGGCTGCATTCCAGTCTGTGTTTTTTACGTAACGACAGCTTGTTTCCGTTTTCTTGCATATTTCCAGAAGAAGTGAGAATGCATATTCAGCAATTGTGTATTCTCCGTACGGGGTGTTTGTGATTGTTATACCTCTGTCTCTGCTTTGTTTCCAGTCTATTTGCTGGAAACCATGTGCCAATCCTGCAATGTAGGTAAGATCCGGGTGTGAATCATAAAATTTCTTATTAAGAAATCTGTCAGTTATCCAGACACCGAGTAATGCATCCGCATCTTTATCAACAAGACTGTTGAATTCTTCAGGCGTAGGAAATGTTTCGTAATGACGCATCACCAGCGGGATATCCGCCAGAGCCGCTGCTCTCTGCCATTCGTTTTCGATTTCAAAGAGAGATAAATCCTGGCTGGTCGAGTTTCCATAAAGTACAACAACTTTCATTTTTTTCTCCGTACTACTATTGTATTTTCTGCCCGAGTATACAGATAAAAATAAAATTGTACAAGTACAATAAATAATGACATAAATACTTCTAGTTTTACAATTATCAGTTTTATATCTTATTTTATCTTATATAAATACATAAATACCATATAATATACGTATAAATATGGATCAAATAATAAAAAATATATAATATTGTACTTGACTAATATTCAAAGAGGGCTATATTATACACACGTATTCAAGGAGTACCGTACATGAATGCTGAAAACGGCAGACGTATCGAAGAAATATGTACCAAAAGAATGCTTCCTCTTATTATTGATATGTCTGTTCCTGCTGTATGTGCCAATATTGTAACTGCACTCTATAATTTTGCAGACCGGTTTTTTGTTGGACAGTTTGTAGGTACGGATGCACTCGGTGGAATCGGTATTACATTTCCGCTCAATAATATAACCGCATCGCTGACTGTCATGATAAGTATCGGAGGCAGTACGATGTTGTCGCGCCTGCTTGGAGAAAAAAAATATATAAAAACAAACAATACATTTTCAAACATCATTATTATGTCAGGATGTATCGGAATTGTACTGTCGGTACTGTTCTTTACATTTACACCCTGGCTTGTACATATTTGTGGTGCGGATAATTCTTCTGCGTTGTTTATCCCTGCAGTTTCCTATCTTCATATAACATCTCTTGGACTTGTTTTCCTTATACTGAATCTTGCGTTAGCATCTTCTATCCGCTCCGAGGGAAATACGCGGTATGCACTTGTCGTTACACTGTCGGGAGCTGTTGTAAATATAATACTTGATCCTCTGACGATTCTCGTATTCCATCTGGGACTTGAAGGAGCTGCAGTTGCAACAGTTGTAAGCCAGGTAATGAGCTGTCTGTGCAGTGCATCATATTTTATACGCGGGAACAGTATTATTAAATGGAACCGGAAATTCAAACCGGAAATTAAAATTATGCTCAGCGTACTTGCTCTAGGTTCTGCTCCTGCAGTTTTCCAGCTTCTGAGTTTTGTAAACAATACGTTTATAAATCATATGCTTATGAGTTACGGAAACGCCGATATGGGACAGGGTGGGGGCGATCTTGCAATTTCTGCTGTTTCCGTTATCAGTTCAGTGGAAAGTTTTGCGATCATGTTTATTATGGGTATGAATAATGCCCTGTCCGTTATTATCAGTTATAATTACGGGTGCAAATCATATGCTCGTGTAAAAGCGGCTACCCTGACGGGACAGGTGATTTCACTTTTTCTTTTTTTACTGCTCTGGATCATAATGATGTTCATACCGAGACAGCTTTTTCTGCTCTTTAACAGCAGAGATACCCGGCTTGCAGAATACGGAGTCCGCGCTGTACGGGAAAGTCGGCTGTTCATTTTCGGACTTGGTTTTCAAACACTGGCCTCGATGTATTTTTCTGCAATAGGCAATCCCCGTAAGGCAACACTTATTTCAGTGAGTAGAAACGGCTTATTTCTTATTCCTGCACTGCTTATAATTCCGCGGCGGTTTGGGCTTGATGGTGTTCTGTACAGTTCAAGTGTTTCAGACTGCTGTTCACTTGTCCTTGTTGCAATTATATATTTTTCTGGAATAAAGAAACTTGAAAGGAGTACAGTAAATGATACGCTACATACTTAAGCGTCTTGCTATGGGTGTTATTACACTGTTTTTTCTTATTACAATCACTTTTTTTCTGACACGGATTATGCCGGGAAGTCCTTTTGATACCGCAAATATATCTCCGACTATGCTTGAGACACTCGAAAGAAATTACGGTCTGGATAAACCGCTTGATCAGCAGTATGTAAAATATTTGTCAGATATTTTTCACGGTGATCTGGGGCTTTCATACAAAAAACCCGGGCTTACAGTGAACCAGATCATTGCACGCGGTTTTCCCATAACACTACGGCTCGGTGCAGGAGCATTTATACTTGCGCTTATTATTGGAATTATAGTCGGAATTTGTATGTCAGTAACCGGTAGTGAAATAAACCGGGGTATGCTTCTGACTCTCTCGACGCTAGGGGTAAGCATCCCGAATTTTGTACTTGCAATTTTGCTTATGATGATATTCGGTGTCTCGCTTAAATGGCTGCCTACACTCGGATTAACAACTCCAAAACATTATATTCTCCCTGTAGTTTCGCTTGCAGTATACCCCATTGCGGAAATTTCCAGACTTGTTCATTCAAGTTATACAGAAGAGATGAATCAGGATTATGTACTCATGGCAAGGGAAAAAGGCCTTTCTGTATTTCAGATACGATTTAAACATATTTTGAAGAATGCACTTCTTCCGGTTATTACCGTTTCAGGACCATTGTTCGCTTTTCTTATTACAGGAAGTTTTGTTGTTGAAAGTATATTTACTATCCCGGGAATCGGAAAGGAATTTGTTAATTCAATAAACAACAGAGATTATACCGTTATTATGGGGCTTACGATTTTTGTTGGAGCTATTGTTATTGCAGCCAACCTGCTCAGCGATATTGTTTGTGTCCTTGTGGATCCGCGCATCAGACTTGATAAAAAATAATGCAGCGTAAATCACCTGATGCAGAATTATAAAAGGAGAAGTATATGTTAAAAAAAGAGGACTATTTCAAACCGATAGATAAGAGAGTACAGGACAGTGAATTTATAGCTTTAAAACCAAAAAGTTTTGCTGCAGATGTTTGGGAACGATTCAGAGAAAATAAATTATCACTGTTCAGCCTGTATCTGCTGCTTTCTATTATTATTATTGCCGTGAGCGGACCGTTTTTGTCCCCGTATCCGTATGATGGAATGAACAGCAGTATGACGAACAGAATGATGAGCATACAGCACTGGTTCGGAACAGATCAGCTGGGAAGAGATCTTTTTACCCGGTCTCTTTACGGATTACGAATAAGCCTGCTCATAGGTTTTATTTCAACATTCATAAACGTAGGACTCGGAATGGTATATGGTGGAATTGCAGGATATGCCGGTGGAAAAGCAGATATGGCTATGATGCGTTTCGTTGATATTATCTATGCTGTTCCGTCTCTGCTCTATATTATTCTGCTTATGCTCCTGTTTGGTTCAAATGTACGCAGCATTATGCTCGGTATATGCATTTCCGGCTGGATCGGTATTGCACGGATAACACGGGCACAGGTAATTACGCTGAAAGAACGGGATTTTTCTGTAGCAGCATATATTCAAGGGGCGAGTTCCTTCAGAATTTTGTTCCGTCACTTGTTTGTAAATGCACTCGGACCGATTATCGTTGAAGCAACTCTTATGGTTCCGCAGGCTATCTTTATGGAAGCATTTCTGAGTTTTATTGGTGTTGGAATTTCAGCACCGGAAGCGAGCCTGGGGACACTTGCGCAGGATGCACGTATGTATCTTGAAATATATCCGTATCAGATGATTTTTCCGATCGCTATGCTCTGCCTTGTTATTTTTTCTCTGAATTTCATCAGTGAGGGGCTGGGGCAGGCGTTGAATCCGAAAGACAGAAGATAAGGGAGAAATAAGAATGTCATTGCTTGAAATAAGGAATCTTTGGATAGAATTCAGAACACCGCACGGAACAATACAGGCTGTAAGAAATATTAATTATTCCGTGGAGAATGGCGAAATTCTTGGTATTGTCGGCGAGTCAGGATCAGGAAAGAGTGTCAGTATGCTGGCCGTTCTGGGGCTTCTAGCTTCGAACAGTGTAATAAGAAGCGGAGAAATTTTATTCAACGGGAAAAACATTTCTCCACTTTCACCGGAATTTAAGAACAGACCCGATTTATATGAGAAGACGATGAAAGATATTCGAGGCAACCGGATAAGCATGGTGTTTCAGGATCCGATGAGTTTTCTTAATCCGCTTTTGAAAATAGGAACACAGATAACGGAAGGTATTATCTGTCATACACATTGCACAAAAGCAGCCGCCAAAAAGCAGGCAATTGATCTTATGAAGAGTGTCGGTATTCCTGCAGCAGAAGACCGTTTTGATCAGTATCCGTTCGAATTTTCAGGAGGCATGCGGCAGCGGATTATTATTGCCATTGCACTTTCCTGCAATCCGGAACTTATAATTGCCGACGAACCCACAACTGCGCTCGATGTTACCGTTCAGGCACAGATAATGGACCTTCTGAAAAAGATTGCAGATGAACGGAATACTGCAATTATCATGATCACTCACAATCTGGGCGTTGTTGCAAAACTATGTGACCGTATAAATATTATGTACGCAGGTGACATTGTTGAAACAGGGACTACAGATCAGATTTTTTATGAGCCAAGGCACTGGTACACACGGGGGTTGCTTGAAAGTATCGGTATGAATATTGGAAGCGGACGTGTAAAACTTCCGTCTATTCCGGGAACGCCACCCGATCTGCTTAACCTGAACAAAGGATGTGCATTTATGCCGCGCTGTTCGCATGCCATGAATATCTGCAGGGATTATAAACCAGCTGTCAGTCAGTTCAATGCAACGCAGGCTGCCCGATGCTGGGATTACTGTAAAGACCGTGCAGACGAAATTGTTGCACAGCAGGACAAAGAGGAGACATTGCAGTGAACGATATCAGCCCTTTACTCAGTATAAGACATTTAAAGAAATATTTTCTTGCGGAACGGAATGTGTTCAAAGTTAATTCGTATGTAAAAGCCGTTGATGATGTTACGTTCGATATTATGCCGGGAGAAACAGTGGGACTTGTCGGTGAAAGCGGATGCGGAAAAAGTACGCTTGCGCGGACTGTCATACGTATTTACGAACCGGACGAAGGTGACATTCTTTATCAGGGAACTAATATTTCGCACTTGAGCACCAGAGAAATGATTCCCTACAGAAAAAAAATACAAATGATCTTTCAGGATCCGTATTCCAGTCTTAATCCCCGGTATACCGTCGGTGAAACAATAGCCGAACCTATGGAAATACATAATATGTACGACAGGGAAACAAGAATGGAAAAAGTGAGTTCGCTCCTGGAACAGGTAGGACTGAAACCTGATCATATTTCCCGTTATCCATATGAGTTTTCCGGCGGACAGCGGCAGCGGATTGGGATAGCGCGTACACTTGCACTTGATCCTGAGTTTATTATCTGCGATGAACCGATATCTGCACTTGATGTTTCCATTCAGGCTCAGATTATAAATCTTCTTGAGAAAATACAGGACGAAAAGAAAATATCATATCTTTTCATTGCGCATGATCTTGCGATGGTACGTCATATCAGTCATAAAATCGGTGTAATGTACCTCGGACATCTTGTTGAATTCGGTGATGCAGAGACAGTCTATAACGATCCGCTGCATCCGTATACAAAAGCATTAATGTCTTCTGCTCCTGTACCGGATCCGAAGACCGCCAGAAAAGAAAGGAGGATAGAATTCAGAGGTGAAATTCCAAGCCCTATTCATACGCCTGCAGGATGTCCGTTTTCCACGCGGTGTCCCGAGTGCAGACCGGAATGCAGAATAGCTCCGCCTGTTATGGCAAAACAGAGCGGACGCAGAGTTGCCTGTTATAAGTATGTGTAGAAGGTATCGTTCTGCACATACAGTGTAAAATATAAGATTTTATAGAGAGGTAAAAACTATGAAAAGGAATTGTTATGCCGTCTGTGCGTTTGCAGCAGCAACGCTTCTTACAGTTACCGGCTGTTCAGGGAAGAAAACGGTGTCAGGTACCGGTTCTTCAATTAAAGAAATTACGATTGCAGAAGACAGTCAGGATGGAAGTCTTGATCCGGCCGGATTCGCGCTTGCTTCATGGGTCTCGTTTTCAAAACTGTGTTCAGTACCACTGTTGTCCTACGATAAAAGCGGTACTGAAATCATGGAGGCTGCTGAGAGCTATACTGTCAGCGACGATAATCTGACATGGACATTTAAACTTCGTCCCGAGGGAAAATGGAGTGACGGTTCTCAGGTGACAGCCGGTGATTTCATTAATACAGTCAGACGTGCTCTTGACCCTTCAAACAGTAATTCTATTTATGGCGAGCAGCTGTATGTTATTGCAGGAGCAGAAGCAGCCGGCTCCGGAAAAGGTTCACTCGAGAATGTGGGTGTTTCCGCTCCCGATGATCTGACACTTGTATTTCATCTCACTGCCCCCTGTCCGTATTTTAAAAAACTTCTTGCGTTACCGGTTTACTATCCGTCAAAAGCCGGAGTTGCTACTGCTGCAAATCAGAACTGGTATAAAGATCCTTCTACCTGTCTGTGCAACGGTGCATACAAACTTGCAGAATTTATTCAGGATCAGTCGATTACAGTCGAAAAGAATCCGTACTATTACAACAAAGATAAAGTTCTCATCGAGAAAATAAAGATTCAATATATTTCAGATTCTCAGGCAAGAATAGCCGCTTACGAATCAGGTGAAGTTAATGTTGTTACAGGACTTCCTGATTATATAGAGACAAAATATGCCGGAAAGCCTGATCTTTCTATCTGGCACATGCTTACGACCACTGCACTTCTTCCGAATGAAAAGGTAAAACCGCTCGATGATGTCCGTGTGCGGCAGGCACTTGCACTCGCATTGAACCGTACGGATATCTGTACTGCTATGGGGAAGAATTATGAACCGAGTTACAGCTGGGTTCCAAAATATATGATGTCAAACAGCGGCAGTTCATATTACAGTGATGAACGCCCGGCACCCTATACAGAAGATACGGTTAAAGCTCAGCAGCTTCTTGCGGCAGCCGGTTTCCCCGGTGGTAAAGGTTTTCCTGTCCTTACATATATCTATCCGGGAAATGATAAGGATGCGATTCTTGCTCAGGCTGTGCAGGCGCAGTTAAAGAAAAATCTCGGTATCGATATAAAACTACAGGCACAGGAACAGCAGGTCTATAATGCAACCCGCCGTGACAGAACGTTTGAGTTGCTCCGTTTCGGATGGACTGCTGACTTTAACGATCCTATTAATTATCTTTCTCTGTTTACAAGTGACAGTTCGCTGAACTGGGGAAATGTAAATGATTCTGCATACGATGAACTCATCTCGAAAACGAATAACGACATGATTCCATCCGGTCGTAACGAAGATCTGCACAAAGCGTCTGATCTTCTTCTCAGAGATAAATGCTATATTATACCAATCGAAACAATGCATTATATCGGTCTGCGGACACCATCCATTACAGGAATTACCTACAACGATAAAGATGAGGCTTATTATCGTTTTGCAGATATAAAATAATAATTTACCAGCAGAGGAAAAAATATGAACGATATTGAAAAATTAACAAAAGACGGTATACGGAAAATACCTCCGTATATTCCGGGTAGAACTTCGGAAAGTATACAGGAAAAATATCACCTTACCAGAATATTAAAACTTGCTTCAAATGAAAATCAGTATGGTACATCTCCGAAAGCGCTTGAAGCTATGAAAGACAGTCTTACTTCTTCAAATATTTATCCTGATCCGTTCTGCATCGGACTTCGCAAAAAACTGGGAATAAAATACGGTTTCGACAGCAGCGGAGATAATGTTATAATTTCATCAGGAGCATGCGGTATTCTTTCCCTTCTGGGAGAAGTATTTATTTGTGAAAGTGATGAAGTGATTTTCTGTACACCTACGTTCGGTATTTATGAAAGTACGTGTGAAAGAAACGGAGGCATACCCATAGCTTTACCGCTTACTGCTGATCAGAGATTTGATCTTGATGCAATACAGCGTGCAGTAACCCCTAAGACAAAAATGATATTCATCTGTAATCCGAATAATCCCAGTGGTACGGCTGTTGATTCTGCTGAATTAAAACGGCTTATCAATACACTGCCAAAGAATATTATAATAGTTGTTGATGAAGCTTATATTGAATTTGCCGATGATCCGGCTGTAGAAAGCATGATTCCGGAAACAGCCGATAATGGTAATCTTATAGTTATTCGTACATTTTCAAAGATATATGGTCTGGCAGGCCAGCGGCTGGGATATTCTTTTATGAATAAAGAACTTCATGCAGTACTTCAAAAATCTACACCGGTTTTTGTTGCAACGCGGACTGCATTGGCAGGCGCAATGGCTGCGCTTGACGATGATGAATTTGTTGAAAAAACAAGAAAAGGAAACAGTGAAGGACGTGCATATCTTACGAAAGAACTCAGAAGCATGGGGTGGACTGTCTATCCTTCATATACGAATTTCTTATATGCAGATTCAGGATACAATGCAGCGTCACTCGCAGACGAACTTGAAAAAAAAGGACTTATTATCCGCGGTAATTTTCCGTGCAGCAGAATTACAATTGGTACAATGGAGCAGAACCGGGAAGTTATAGAAATTATCAGACAGACTCTTAAAGAAGGTCGTGTCTCGGAAAAAGGGAAGTAACAAAATGATTTTAACTGCTTTTGCAGCGTCAGCTGTTTTCATGATGTCCGGTTTCGCCGTTGTGGAAGCCGGTTTCGCACATGCAAAAAATGCAGGGGACACATTAATAAAGTGTCTGACTGGTTTCGGTATATCGGTTGTTACATTCCTTTTTGCAGGAAGATTTATAGCCGGGTGCAGTTCAGCTGGAGCAGGGGAACATACAGCCCTTGTTCAGGCGCTGCTCTGTGCAGCGGCCGTAACAATTTTTTCGGGCGCTGTTACAGAGCGCCTGAAATTCAGTGTATATTGTTTATGCTGCTTTCTCATCTCGGTTTTGATTTATCCGCTCCTGATAAGATTTGAATACAACGGTGCAGCAGAAAAAATTCTGTCCGGTATATTTCCTCCTTTTGCAGTCTTTCCGCTGACAGGAGGTGCCGCTGCATTTGTCGGTGCAAAAATAACGGGGGCCCGTCTCGGAAAATTCGACAAAGCAGGAAATTCTCATGCAATACCGGGACATAACATTCCAATAGCTTTTTTTGGAACGATTGTTGTCATCCTTTCATGGTTCGTTATGAGCCTTCTATTCGGGCTGATAAAAGAAGGCAGTATTACCACCGTAGATATATATGCAGAAAATATGCTTTTGGGATCGTGTATTACCGGAATAACAACGTTGTTTTTTACGCAGTACCGCTACAAAAAAACTGACATTACACTGACAATGAACGGATTCCTTGCAGGAATTGTTTCTGCAAGCAGCTGCGGTAAAAACGTTCCTGCATGGAGTGTGTGCATTATTTCAGTTTTAACTGGAATTCTTATAGTAGTCATTATTGAAAGAATTGACCGGACATTGAAGGTTGATGATCCTGCCGGGTTCTCAACGATATTCGGGCTGGGAAGCTGTACAGGACTCGCCGGATGTGCACTGTTTTCGCGGATAAACGGTCTTTTCTTTACCGGAAGTCTTGAATCTCTTGGGATTATTCTGGTTGCTGCACTGCTTACCGCTGCCGTAGTGTTTATTATACTCGGTATTTTTATGGTGATCTTAAAGCGGACAGCGGGAATTCGTGTAAAAGTCGATGAGGAAATCGAAGGACTTGATCTTTGTGAACATGGTCTGGTAAGTTCTTATTTTGATTTTGCCTATAATATTAATACGACAGATTTTACCGATACTTATGTGAATAAAGTTACCGCAGAAGAACGCAGAGATACCGTTTTTAAAGCAGAACCGTACCATTATGAAAACAACAGTCTGTCAGAAACATCTCTTACTAAAATTGAGATAATTACCAGAAAAGAACAGTTTGAAAAATTGAAGACAGCGCTTAACGACATTGGTGTTACCGGAATGACAGTTATTCCTGTTTCCGGTTACGGTGTACAGAAAGGGTATAATGAATATTATCGTGGTATTCCAATGGACGTTCATCTCCGGGCTAAAATCTGTGTGCAGATAGTTGTTGCAAAGATTCCTGTTGATGATGTGGTGAACACGGCCCGGCATGTTTTGTATACAGGTCATATCGGTGACGGTAAGATTTTTATTTATTCACTTAACGATGTTGTTCGTGTACGGACAGGAGAAACAGGATATGCAGCAATGCAGGGGGCTGCTTCGGAATAAAATCAGGCAGTATGTTTTTTCAGTATGAATGGTATAACAGACAGGACAGTCTGCGTTCCGTTTGAAAGCATACTGTCCTATATGCTGAAAATATCTCCTGTTGACAGATGCATATCCGCCCGCCTATATTTATATACAGATCACTTATCCGAGTGACTTAAAGAGGGTGTAACCCACTGCGGAGGTATAATTATGGGATGCAGTAACAATGGTAACGGACCGGCGGGAGCCGTGTACGGGATCGGTTTTATCGGAGCGGCTGTCTATTTTATTTCTCATGCTGCAACATTCTGGGCAGGGGTGCTCGGGTTTCTTAAAGCGATTGTGTGGCCTGCTCTGCTTGTTTACGGTTTACTGAACCATATAGGAATGTAGCCAGGCACTGCCGGAAGGCTGCTGCGGGGCGTCGTCCCCCGTTTCCGTCTTATGCGTCGGAACGGGCGTAAGCGTTTTTCATGAGGCTGCTTGATTCGAACAGGACGTTGTTCAATACTGCCTGTGACTCCTTTTTGAGCATGGCTGTAGTTTCACCGTTCGCCTTTTCACAGAGCGCCGTCCGTTTTGCAGCATCATGTTCCGCCGCCAGTTTTTCGTCGTATGAATTAATAATTTCATGCGCGTGCGACTGCACCGCCTGCTGGTACCGTTCTATATGGGAAAGACATTTTCCGTAATGAGCATCGGAGAGCGCCGCAATAATCCTGTTCGTCCAGTAAAAACTTTCCGTTGAAACTTCATCAGTCGTGTTTGAAAGATATGCCGGAGTGGTGCCGCAGTTCGTGTAAAACGGCGCCAGTGCATTAAACACATTCGAGCTGAACGCAATCCATTCAACGACACTGCAGCATTCCGGTCCGTACGGACGTATCTGGAACAGTGCCATGAAGTCGTTGCGGTTTATGCCGATTGACCTGAACGCACCGCGCACCGACGGATCACCGTATGATGCATACGGGTCGTACGGCGTTCCCTGGAAGTGCGACGACAGAACGTATTTTATATCTTCAACGTTGATTTTCTTTTCCGGAATTCTGCACCATGGAATGTTGTCGGACATCGGTGTGTATTCTGCTGCCGGACCTTCCCAGACTGATGTATGCGGATTGAAATACCGTTCCATAAACCACGCGCGCGGTGTGTTATAGACGTGGTCCGCATCGTCGTGGCTGCCGAACGCATCGCGGGTATTTATACAGGTACCGGAAGAGACATTTTTCCCGTTTGCCGGGTTAAGGTGGTATGCGGCAGTAAAGTCCGCGAGGTCTGCAGAACACATGAAGTTCTTCTGTTCCCCGAGCGCATCGTGCAGATCAAAATCGTCTATTCCAAGCTGGTTCGGCATAACTACGTATGCATCGTCGGGGACGCGGCGCGCCATCCAGTGATGGCCTCCGATTGTTTCGAACCACCAGATTTCATGTACGTCGGAAAAAGCAATTCCGTTCATTTCATACGTTCCGTACTGCTCAAGCAGCATCCCCAGACGCACTACACCTTCTCGTGCGGTGCGAATGTACGGCAGTGTTATGACGACAAGATCTTCCTCGCCGATGCCGCCTGTTTTTTCAGGTTCCGTATCAGTTGCCGCCCGGTATTCCACGAGCGGATCCGCACCGAGCACGCGTTCGTTTGACGTGATTGTTTCCGTTGCCGTCATGGCGACATTGCTTTCATTTGCGCCGCCTGCAGCCCATATGCCTTTCCCTTTTACTGCATTCGGCATGGCCGTATACCGCTGCGGATTTTCCGGAAGCCGGATATGT
>Ga0172378_10002746_pt1 | contig 16532 bp, 11 predicted proteins | sample GrowelOW332metaG_FD_119755 | JGI IMG/M metagenome (GOLD analysis project Ga0172378, IMG submission 119755) | Groundwater microbial communities from an aquifer near a municipal landfill in Southern Ontario, Canada - Pumphouse #3_1 metaG | ecosystem: Environmental > Aquatic > Deep subsurface >... | reverse complement strand
GTCAAAATAAAAAAATACAAATCAAAAAAAATATCCATTCCAGCAAGCTAGCTTGCTGGAATGGATAAATCATAGTATGTTTGTCCAATAAAACCTGTAACGCTTATTTAGGACTTGATATGACAAATTTGTATTATTATCTGTTTGCTCGTTTACGCTCGTTCTCGTCAAGAAGGATCTTGCGGATACGGATGTTCTTAGGAGTTACCTCAACGTATTCATCCTCTTTGATGTATTCCAATGCCTCTTCCAAAGAGAAGACGATAGGAGGGATGATTCTTGCTTTGTCATCAGAACTCTTTGAACGCATGTTGGTAAGCTGTTTTGACTTTGTAACGTTAACTACAAGGTCGATCTCCTTTGAGTGCTCTCCAACCACCTGTCCTGCATAAACCTCGTCCTGAGCGAAGATGAAGAACTTGCCACGATCCTGAAGTTTATCAATTGCGTATGCGAATGCTGTTCCGCCCTCCATAGCGATAAGTGAACCGTTTGTACGTCTTGGAATGTCGCCCCTAAATGGTTGATACTCTAAGAATCTGTGTGCCATAACAGCCTCACCTGCAGTAGCGGTAAGAACGTTTGTACGTAATCCGATGATACCTCTTGAAGGGATGACGAATTCCAAGTGAACACGGTCACCTTTTCTCTCCATAGATACCATATCTCCCTTACGCGTAGCTACCATCTCGATAACCTTTCCTGACACCTCTTCTGGAAGGTCGATAGTAAGTTGCTCAACTGGTTCGCATTTAACTCCGTCGATCTCCTTGATGATAACCTGAGGTTGACCAACCTGAAGTTCGTAACCTTCACGACGCATCGTCTCAATCAAAACAGACAAGTGGAGTACACCACGTCCGAATACTGTCCATTTATCGTCGTTTGGTTCCTTTTTAATACGAAGAGCCAAGTTCTTGTCAAGCTCCTTTACCAAGCGGTCGTTGATGTGTCTTGAGGTGACAAATTTGCCTTCCTTGCCGAAGAATGGTGAATCGTTAACTGCGAAGACCATACTCATGGTAGGTTCGTCGATAGCGATTGTAGGAAGTGGTTCTGGATTCTCTATGCTACAGATTGATTCTCCGATCTCGAAGTTCTCAATTCCGACCAAAGCACAGATCTCGCCGCATTGGGCTGTAGCGACCTTTGCCTGTCCGAATCCCTCGAATACACGGAGCTCGCGGATTCTATTCTTTACGATGGTTCCGTCTCTCTTTACCAAAGCAACATCTGCATTCTCGCGCAACTCTCCACGGTGTATGCGTCCTATGGCGATACGACCAACGTACGAAGAGTAATCAAGAGAAGTGATCAACATTTGAGGAGTTCCATCCAAGTATGGAGCCTCTGGAATGTGTTTGATGATGGCGTCCAAAACCGGAGTGATATCGTTTTCACGAGGTTGTTTCCAGTCGTCAGACATCCAGTTGTTCTTGGCAGAACCATAGATGGTTGGGAAATCCAGTTGATTTTCGTTAGCATCCAAGTTGCACATTAGGTCAAACACCTCTTCCTGAACTTCGTCAGGACGGCAATTTGGCTTGTCAACCTTGTTGATAACTACGATAGGCTTCAAACCAAGTTGCAACGCTTTTTGAAGCACGAAACGTGTTTGAGGCATTGGACCTTCGAATGCATCGACAAGAAGAAGAACACCGTCTGCCATGTTAAGCACACGCTCTACTTCACCTCCGAAATCGGAGTGTCCTGGAGTATCTATGATGTTTATCTTATAATCTTTGTATCGGATAGAAACGTTCTTTGAAACGATTGTTATTCCTCTTTCCCTTTCCAAGTCGTTGTTATCGAGTATGAGCTCATTAGGCTTCTCATGGTCTTTGAATAACTGACCTGCCATTAACATTTTGTCAACTAATGTGGTCTTTCCGTGGTCAACGTGAGCAATGATTGCTACATTTCTAATTTTTTGCATCTCTATCTACGAGTTATATTTTGAGGCGCAAAGGTACGTATTTTAATTGAAAGTTAAGAATTTAGAACAAAAAAAGAGAAGGTATCTAAAAGATGCCTCCTCTTTTTATGCTATTTTAATATTGTAAAATCCTTTTTTAAAGGAATAACCAGTGCATTAAAAAATAGATTCCCATGGACAAAACCCCACTGATAGGGATGGTGAGAATCCATGCTATAAGCAGTTCAATGGTAACTCCCCAACGTACGGCAGAAAGCCTTTTTACGGACCCTACACCTATGATACTACCTGTGATTACGTGGGTTGTACTTACCGGAATCTTCAAAAGCTCAGTGAGGAAAAGGGTAAGAGAACCGGCTGTCTGGGTACAGAAACCTTCCAAAGGAGTGATTTTGGTGATTTTATTACCCATGGTCTTCATGATCTTCCAACCTCCAGACATGGTTCCGACAGCGATGGATGTGAAGCAGAGAACAGGTACCCAGTCATGGATGTCGTGAATATCTGTCAACTGCATCCAATTAGGAATGGTTGAGACGTCGTGAGTTGAATTGTATGAAATCAATGCGGCGGCGATGACACCGATTTCCTTCTGAGAGTCATTCAATCCGTGAGTGATACTTAATGTGGCAGAAGAGAGTAACTGGAATCTCTTGAACCAAATATCAGCCCTTTGAGGTTTGACGAATCTGGCAAGGTGAAGTGTGATGATCGTAATCAGATTTCCTCCTAACATACCGACAAGCGGAGCTGCAAGGATGAAAGCTGCAATGATTCCAACGGTCTCTAAATGTACAGCACCCAAACCTGCTGCAGCGATGCCTGCTCCAGACAAACTTCCGATAAGTGTGTGTGATGAAGACGAAGGGATACCAAACCACCAAGTAATGAGGTTCCATGTGATGGAAGCGATAAGTGCCACAAAGATGATGGGGAGGATGTTTACTCCGTCGTCTTGTATAACAATCTTTGATACTGTGTCGGCAATACCGAACTCGCCGATGATGTATTTGGCAATAAAGAAGGCAATAAAGTTGAATCCAGCAGCCCAAATAACAGCTTGTAGAGGGGTCAAAACACGCGTGGTCACTACCGTTGCAATTGAATTTGCCGCATCATGAAATCCGTTGATGAAATCAAAGACGGCGCAAAGAATGATGATCCCAACTAATAATATGAACATGATTTATGCGTATTTTACGACTATTTTTTTAACCGATTTAGAGACAATGTTTGCAATGTCTGTTGTGTTCTCAAGGCATTGCATGATCTCTTTTAGTTTGATAATCTCTATGGCATCTGTCTCGTTTTGGAAAAGATCCGTAACGTAATGCTCGTAAACATCATCACCTTTGTTTTCTAAATCGTGGAGTTTCGAACAGTGTTCCAATACTAAATATGGTCTTCTTGGGATGTTCTTTAACTCGTGAAGTATGATGTCGATGCTTTCGCAGCAAGAAAGAATGATTTTGCACATCTCAATCATCTTTTCAGGAATGTTCTTTGGTTGAAAAAGAACGACTCTCTTTGCAGAAGAGTTGATGTAGTCCAACACATCATCCAAACGTTCGCACAAGGTGTGGATGTCTTCCCTGTCAAAAGGGGTGATGAATGTGTCGTTCAATTCTTCGAAGATGTTGTTCGTGAAACCGTCACACTTGACCTCTTGTTCTTTGATTTTCAAGAAAATCTCTTTTGCTTTTTTTTTGTCCGTTGTCTGAGAAAATTCAACTAACAACAATGCTGCCGTGTGCAGACAACTACCTACCTCAATGATTAAAGGAAAAAACTTGTTCTCTTTTGGTTTTAAAAAAGAGAAAAGTGAATTTATAGCCATAATTATATTATTATAAAAGGAAACACAAAATTACTCAAAAAAGTAAAACATGTCAGGATAAAATTCTTTTTTTTGCCTTTTTTGATAGAAAAGCTTCAAATTACCATTTTCTATAGTAGAAATATGGCTGGTCAAACCATTGTCGTTCATTTAAATATGTGTTTCGTCACTTGTTCCCGTTCGGTTTTTCCTGATTTCAGTTCTTCCTTTTTTTGTATGGTTTCTTTCCGAAGACAAAGATAGGTACGTTATCTTCATTGAAGCTATTGATAAACCACAATATCATCAATTTCCCATCTTTCATGATAGCGACAACTAAAACCGACTTGAATGCCTTCTTCTGCCTTAAAATCAACCTTCTGATAAGTTTCTATCAATTCACCGTTAACAAAGCATTCTACAGTGCCATTGACTAGATCACAAATGATTTTAGCATTCTCTTCCATATTACAATTTTTCCGACAACGAAAGCCAAAATGGTTGTTGATTCTGATCAAAACATTATCTGCATAATAGCAGGTTTGTCCTCTATAAAGACTCTTGACTTCAATAATCAGTTTTTTGCTGGGATCCACTTTGAGCACCGGACCATTAATAACACCTTTGCCCTTAATGAATAAAGCTCCATTTTCCTCCTTTACAGATTCGATTTTTTCAGCTTTATTATTAATAATCCATTTCCCGTCAATGACTCCATCATTAAAATTATCTTTTAAAAGAAAAGGTTCATTTTTGCTGTAAAAGATATTTAGAGAATCTTTTACGTTAATTCCTTTGCCAATAAACGTATAGATGATTTTATTCCATCCTGGAGAGAGGTACATATCAGAGTTTGTAGATGTACTAGATGATGTAAATTCCTTGTTTTCAATGGTAAGAAAAACCACAGCTCTTGCAAAAAATGGGTTTATGGATTGAACTGGTCTGATATCATTATTGTAAACGGTGTCATTGTTTTTTACAGATAAGGAGAATGGATTTTTAAGCGCATTATACTTATCGTTATAGTATTTTGTGAGCTCTTCTGCTTTTTTTGTTTCTGCCAATTGTGTTTGATTTGCTGAATTCAGAAATCCGTCTTTTCCGCCTTGTCTTGCTAAGACGACTCCAGTGACATAAAAACCGTTCTTCCATATTTCTCTAGCTTTTTCTGCCGTGAATTCGGGTACTTTTGTGGTCATGTCTTTCCCGTCTCTTGTGCAAAAAAAGGACTTCCAAGAAGGAGATCCAGGTGTGTTAAAACCATAACCTTCGCCTGACTTTGGTACTGTGGGTGCGATTTTTATGTAGACTAAATAGCCTGTTCCTTTTTTGGGGCTACATTCTAACAAAACATAATCTCTGTAATCTAAGTAATCTTTTGGAGTGTCTTTTCCTGCACTCCATTTGAAAACGCCATTGACCACTGGTTCTCCCATCAACAGATTTAATTCCCATTTCACCGTGATGCTTTTTATATTCATGGTGTAATTTGTGTGATGAGAGTAATCAAATCCGTTTGCAGGAGAATAGGTCGTCTCTCCTGAACCCGACATTAAAACAAAAATCGGGTCACTTGTTTGTGCAAAGGAGTCCAAAAATAAAAAGCAAGCCGTAATTATTATCAGTATGTGCTTCATAAAGAATGCGCTTTAATGGTATGGATGAACTTATAAATCTGTTTTGAATTGTTCTTTTTCCGGAATATTCCTGATTCATTTCTCTATGCTTCAAGTTGCATCTCCGTCTTTTGTTTATTCCTTTTGATTTTCCTCAATCTTCTCCTCAATCTTCTTTCTCTCTGCAACCTTCGGGATCTCCAACTTCAACGCTTTCTGCCAGTAGCAAACTGCGCTGTCTGCTTTGCCATTGTTGAGGAATGCGTCGCCTGCTATTTCGTAGGCCTGGAAGATGTTGGGGTTCATCTTGGTAAAACTTTGAATGGACTTGGTCGGAATGAAGACTTTATCTTTGATGTTTTTTAAAAGGATTTTCTTCGTATTCCTGTATCCTAAGAAGTTGGCAAACTCTGGGGTGTTGATCAGCGTGTCTGCTGCAACTTCTAGATCGCGGGTGTAGATTTCTGCGCTAGGATTTGCCGATTGAAAAATTTTATTCAAGTCATAAGCTACGAATTTACCCAACTGCCAAGGTGACGTGGATACCCACATAATTCCTTTCTCGGGTTGGAAAACAACCGAGTGGTGCCCGATGAGTTGGTTCAGTGCCTTCTCGTTTCCCAAGCCGATGTTGGCATCGTTCAGTCCTCTTGTGTCGCGTAAGATGGCAACCGCTTTTTTGTAGTTGATAGGGTAGTTCTTCTCCATCAACTGCTCTGCTCGTTTCAATCGGTATGGACTGTCAGATGTTTGTATGTTCTCAATGTTACGTTCGTCTTTCGCAAAGGCCTCGCTTTGATAATGGTTGGCGCATACGAGCGATTGAGCATTGGGTTTGTAAAGTGCCGTTTTTTCGGTTGATTTTTCGATTATGGCAGCACGTTTGTCTTTAGCCGAGCCAATCAGTAGGGATTCGGAGACGAAGGTCTTGGAACTGTCTGCAATGACGTATGCCTCCTCGATGGTCGACGCATATTGAAGAATCTGACGCGCAAGCAGAGAGATAGGCAACGCTGATGAGGTTGGCATGTCTGATTTTGCGGCATTCAGTGTAACGGTCAGTCCGGCCTCATTCATGCCCGAGAGAACGCCTATCATGCCAGCCCAACCCACGATGGCAAATTTGTATCCATGCTCTGGGCGGCAGAATGTCACTATTTTATTTCGTGCAAACTCCTCGCCCATGTAGAAGTCGAAATTTCTTCCGATGATGAGGGTGCTGTCTTCGCTCTTATCATCCCATGCAGCAAAGGAGGTGCAACCAACCAGCATATAGTCTTGCATGGCATGACCTATGTCGTGCGCAGCGTGGTAGTTAAGCTGACGTTCGTAAGGCGTGCCGATGTAATCAAATTCATGTGTACATTCGAGTGCCTCTCCGTAGATTTCTGTTTTATATTCAGAAGGAACATAGTTGCTCAAGTTTCGGTTGAAGTAAAGAATCAAGTATTTCAAGAAACTTACATACGTTTGGGAAGGGATAAGCTCATTGATCTGGTCCACAAAGACTTTCTCCTGGAAATACATGAGTCCTTTCTCCATTTTTCCCAAGGCAACGCCCCTCTCCATGTCGGAGCCTTCCACGTATACTTCAAAGAGTCCGCTTTCGCTCTCTCTTATCCAGTTGTTACCGATGCTGTAGTAACCTTGTCTCTTCACTACAGTGTCGTTGGCAATGGCAGGCATCTTAGGTTGAGGCTCTTCGATGTCTACAACGATGTTGTAATAGATCACCACTCCGATTGTTATGAGTAGCAGAATGCCTAAAATGTAAGCGAGTATCTTAAAAAACTTTTTCATTGCTTGATGTCAATTAGCGTCTTCTTATTGAAGAAGATAAGTGACGCAAAGATACAAAAAAGAGGCTCTTCTAAAAAAGAACAGCCTCTATATTAGTATAGTGCTAAATTATAAAGCCTTACCGTCGCTACCAAGAACGTTAACAATCTTGTGGATGTATAACTTCTTCATGTTGTCGCGAGCAGGACCAAGATACTTACGTGGGTCGAACTCAGCTGGTTTTTCACCGAAAGTTTGACGGATAGCAGCTGTCATAGCAAGACGGCTATCAGAGTCGATGTTGATCTTGCAAACTGCAGATTTAGCAGCCTTGCGCAACTCCTCTTCAGGAATACCTACAGCGTCAGGAATTTTACCTCCGAACTTGTTGATAGTATCCACTTCTTCTTGAGGAACTGATGAAGATCCGTGAAGAACGATAGGGAAACCAGGAAGTTCTTTTTCAACACCTTCCAATACGTCAAATGCCAATGGAGGAGGAACCAAACGACCTGTCTTAGGGTCACGTGTACACTGCTCTGGTTTGAACTTGTAAGCTCCGTGAGAAGTACCGATTGAAATAGCCAAGCTATCAACGCCTGTCTTCTTTGTAAAGTCAACAACTTCTTCAGGTTTGGTATAGTGAGATACCTCAGATGCAACTTCATCCTCAACACCAGCCAATACACCTAGTTCACCTTCAACTGTTACGTCATATTTGTGTGCATATTCAACAACTTTCTTAGTCAATGCAACGTTCTCTTCGTAAGGAAGAGCAGAACCATCGATCATTACAGAAGAGAAGCCCATGTCTACGCAACTCTTGCAAACTTCGAAAGAATCTCCGTGATCCAAGTGAAGAACGATCTGTGGTTTTTCCCAACCAAGTTCTTTTGCGTATTCAACAGCTCCCTCAGCCATGTAACGAAGCAAAGTCTGGTTTGCATAGTTACGAGCACCTTTAGAAACTTGAAGAATAACTGGAGATTTTGTCTCAGATGCAGCCATCACAATAGCTTGTAACTGCTCCATATTGTTGAAGTTGAAAGCAGGGATTGCATATCCACCCTTTACTGCCTTAGCGAACATATCTTTGGTGTTCACCAAGCCCAAATCTTTGTAACTTACCATTTTTTGAATGATTTTTAACGTGTTAAATTATATTCTCGCAAATATAAACAAAATTGCAGAATAAAAAGACAAAAAGAAGATTGAAAAAAACGTTCCTTATCTCTCTTTTTATCTGTTAGTATGATAAAACCGAAATTCCAATCATTTTGAAAACTCGGTTCTTTTTTTATTCATAAACGATAACTCTTGTAATAGTCTCAATGAATTTCCCATCTCTTGTAACCTTGCAGCTGGTCCAATTCCCTTTCTCGTCAAAAATGTAATCATAGATGTATCCACTCCAGTCTTCAGAAATATATCCTTGTGGATTGTAGATAACCTCAAGCTCTTCGTTTGTCGATTCTTTTCCCTCTTTTGTTTTACGTGTGAATTCGATCAATTGAGAGTTGTCGTCATATTTTAAACTGATGTCGATTTCATTGTCCTCTCCTGATGTATAAGATACTTTTTTGAGAAGACCTTTTTTGTAATAAGAACATTTGGTTATTGTTTCCTTTTTGTTTTTGCCTTTAGGGTCTGTTTTTGTAATTTGGCTAATCTGCCCATCTTTGTATTCGTAAAGAAGGATAAATCCATTGTTTAGTGTCTCTTGTGTTACATTGTTTTCTGTATCATAAAGATAGAAGGTAGTGTCAATGTCGTTGTTATAGCTTTTAGCAATTTTTTGTGCTACGTTTCCTTCCTCATTGTATACATATGTATAGGAGAAGTTTTTGTTAAAATCTTCACTTTTGTTATCAAAAGAATGGATTTCAATTAGAGAGTCCAAATAGTAATTGAACTTAATGTTGGAAGTCTGTTCTGAAACGACAGTGTCCATGTCTAAGAATGTACTTTGTTTTTGGTATTTTACAACATTACCGTTACTGTCGAATTTGTATGTCTTTTTGCATTTTTCAAATGGAGTATTTTCTTGGTCTGATACGATACGTCCATTCTCGAAAATCATCGTTTTATTGTAGTATTCGTCTCTGCTTATAGTGATTTGTTTTATTCCTTTAGGATAACTTTCAACCTTGTGCTGGTAATCTAAAACGAATTTACTCTTCACCGTATTTCTCAAAAAACCTTCTTTCAGGAGATTGACTAAATCTTCTGATTTGTATCCGATATATTCTTGGGAAAAGGCGCAACTTCCTATGAATAAGCAGATCGAGATCAATATAAGCTTTTTTTCCATTGTGTTTAAATTCGTATTAGTTGTTTTTTTCATCTCTGAAAATGACTACGAATATAGTTTTAGAAAATGATTTTTCAAAATCTAGAACTAGGAAGGTAAACAATTTCTCCTAATTTGGCTGCTAACGTGCGGCTTACCTTCTGAAGATTCTGAATTTCAGTCATTATGCATATCAATTCGTTGTCTTTCATTGGTGTTCTTAATTTCTCTTGAAGTGTTTTAATCTTGTAAGAAATAACCTTGAATTTGAAGTCCATGACGATGTGCGGAACTAACTCAAACAAGCGGTCGGTGTCTGTCTCGACTTTCTTCATTTTGGTGTGAATCTTACTCAACTGATATGGCTCGGAGATGAGGTCGGAGGCCATTTTGCTTATGATAGGATTCTCGTGATAAATAAAGTATCTTTCAGTGCAGAAGTTTGGATTTTTTGAGATTTGTTCCACTGCCTCGTCCAACATCTGTTTGAAAATGGCATCATTTAGAGTAAGTCCGTCAGAATCAAGCTGGTTCTTTACATATTTGACTACCGTTATTGACTGAATGGTAGTTTCCGTTTTTTCTTCCTCTTCGCCATCTTCTCTCTCTTCTTTGTCGGCGAGTGGTATTTTTGTTTCTTTCTCCACTTCACACATCACTTTTTCACCATATTTCACGACAATTTGAATAATGTTTTTTTCTTCGTCGTAAAAACAACCGGATATCTGTGGTAGTTGGTTTGTCTGTGATTGAACGAAAGTTTCAGTTTGACCTTCGTTTCCCGCATTGTTTGCAGTTGGTGATGAAATTTCTGGATTGAGGAAAGAAGGCGTTTTGACTTGAGGATTTTTGATCCGTTCAATCTCATTTTCCAGCTTGGCGCTTCTCACTTTATCAATCTGAGCGTAGAAAATCTTTTCGTCAGTCTCTAATATGCGCGCACACTCCTTTACATAAACGGAACGTTTAATCAGATCGGGAATGACGGCAATGGTATTGGCGATGTCTGAAATGAGTTGAGCCTTTTTGATAGGATCGCGGCGGCACTCTTCCAAGAAGTGGGTCGTCTTGAATATGATGTAGTCTGTCTCGTGTTCGTTGAGATAGGCCAATACATCTGATGCATTGTGATTTTGAGCGAATGTGTCGGGGTCATCTTCAGGCGGAAGAACGACAACTTTCACATTTAGTCCCTCTTCCAAAAGCAACTTTCCGTTTTTCAATGCGGCATTTATTCCGGCAGAATCGCCATCATACATCATTGTCACATTCTTGTTCTCTTCGTTCTTGTCGTTGTCGACAGATGGTAGAATGCGGCGTAACAAACGGATTTGCTCTGAGGTCAGCGCTGTTCCGCAAGGTGCTACAATGTTTTCGATGCCGGCCTGTACCATGGAGATAACGTCGCAATAACCCTCAACAATGTAGCATTTTTTCTCACGGATAATGGCATTTTTGGCAAAATAGACGCCGTAAAGTGCCTGGCTTTTGTGGTAAATTTCAGACTCCGGAGAGTTCTGATATTTTACCTGATCGTCTTTCTTAATGGCTCGTCCGCCGAAGGCAATCACCTTTCCTGAGATAGAATGGATGGGGAAAATAGCTCTTCCGTGAAAACGGTCTATCACGTAGTTGTTGTCTTTAACGATGGTAAGGCCTGTTTTCTCAAGATAATCCAATTTATAGCCTTTTTGCTGAGCTGCCAGTGTGTACTCATCGCGTTTGTCGATGGCGTAACCTAGTTGGAATTTCTTGATGATGTCCTCTCTGAATCCACGGTGCATGAAGTAGCTCATTCCAATCGCTTTGCCCTCAATATGGTTGTAAAGGTTGCTCGTGAAATGTTGCTGGCTCCATTCTGTGACAGCCATCAGACTCTCCCTCTCGTTTTGTTTTTGGATCTCTTCGGGAGAGAGTTCTTTCTCCTCAATTTCGATGTGGTATTTCTTGGCAAGGAATTTCAGAGCCTCGAAGTAAGACAGGTTCTCAAGTTCCATGATGAAGTTGACGGGGTTTCCTCCTTTTCCGCAACCGAAACATTTACAGATGTTCTTGGCTGGAGAAACGGTGAAAGACGGTGTCTTCTCATTGTGGAACGGGCATAGACCGATATAGTTCACACCTCTACGTTTGAGTGTGACATAGTCCGAGACAACATCTACAATGTCTGCTGTTTCGAATATCTTATCTATGGTCGCTCTGTCTATCATCAAAAATGGGAATGTTTGTTTTCTATTGAGAAAGAAGTCCGAAGCCTTCGGAAGGAAAGCCTCGGAACATCTATGTCGTTTTTAAATTATTTTCTCTTATCAATGAACTTGATTGGCTTTCTGCTCATCTGTGGGAACATGATGGTATGGATAACCTCTGGAGACTCGAACGAGAGGGAAGGAGCCACACGTATTTTTGCACGGAAGAGGTCCTTGATCTTTTTCTCGAACTTGTCGTAATGTTCAGGATCGATTGTTGTTCCGATACGGATAAGGATATCATCTGTTCCGATCTCGTTGGTTGAAACCTCGATCACATAATTGCTTAAGCCTTGTATATCGTCTATCACATCATACAATGAAGAAGGATAAAGGGTAGTACCTTTATATTTGATCATCTGTCCTTTTCTGCCCACAACAGAACTTAAACGCATGGTGTTCCTACCGCAAGAGCATGGCTCCGTGTGGTGGTAGCACATATCGCCGGTTTTGAAACGAACAAGAGGCATACCCTCAACGCCAAGGTGGGTGATGGTAACCTCTCCTGCCTCGTCGGCTGTAACAGGTTTGTCGTTATCGTCCAAGAACTCCGCAATGATCAGTTCTGGCTGAAGGTGTCCGCCGCAGCCGTATGTACACTCAGAGAAACCTGTCTGCATCTCAGTGGATGCGTACGTCATGAATAGGTGAAGTTCTGGCCAACGGTCGTGTAGTTTCTGACTTAAGGTATTGAATGAAAAGTCTTTGTTTCTTAATGCTTCGCCGATGCAGACTGCCTTTTTAAGTGAGCAGTTATGATAGTCGATGCCGTGTGCTTCGGCATAGTCGATAAGTTTCATTAAGAAAGAAGGAACGGCCATACAGCAAGTTGGATTCATTCTTTTAATGGAATCCCACTGCAGTTCTGGAATGCCGTTTCCTACACGTATAATTCCTGCGCCCAACTCCACAGCACCTAAGAAGTAAGCCAAACCGGCCATGAATCTACGGTCTATGGTGGTCATCAGTTGAATGGTATCGTTTTTTGTCAAACCAGCGTTAGAGAAAGTTAGGCTCTCGTTGTAAGCCAAACGGTCCAAGTCGTTTTTTGTCAAACCTACCGTTACAGGGTCGCCCAATGTACCTGAAGTTGTTACGATATCAGTGATTTCAGACATTGAAACACAGAAAAAATCTTTGTTGAATTCCTGCAGATCATTCTTTGTAGTGACAGGCACTTTTTGCAAATCTGCCACTGTTTGAATCTCTTCAAAACGGATGCCATGCTCTTTGAACAATTTTTGGTAGAATGGCGAATGCTCTTTCATATACATCATCTGCTTTCTCAAAAGCGTATTTTGAAAATCTGCAATTTCCTCTGGCGATTTGAATTGAATTTCAGAATGTTTTTCCATCTCTTTTCCTTTTTTTATTGTGTAAGTCATGGGTGCAAGTAGACACTTTATTTTCAAAGAAAGTAAGTGTAAAACCTCATGACCTATGTGCGAATAAAGAAAGATATCATCTTAAAAAGCTGTTCCGATTTTCCACAAACTTTTTTGTTTTAAACCAAAGTGTAGTTTTAGTTGATTTTTTGAATGCCTTTTGGGTCATTTTAAACGTTTTTATTTGTCAGACAGCTCGCTGTCTTTCTCATAAAGCACTTAAAATGTCTCAAAAACTTATCTCAAAGAATCTAACGATAAAATGGAAATAGCTTCTAAAGAATAAAGCCTTTCTTTTTTCTAAACTACAAAGATAACTTTCATTCATTTAAGTTGGCAGAAAATGTGATTTTTTTCATTTTTTTAGGAGGAAAGCTATAGGTGTTGAAAAACAGAATCCGCAGAGTTTATAAACGTAAGATTCTTTTTTGATAGATTCTTACGTTTAACTCTGCGGATAGCTTTTTTGTGTATTTTATTTTAAGATTCCCATCTTATTGACTTATGACTACTCTCCTGCAGGTGGAGTGTAGGTAGAACATCCGGTGTCCATTGTTTCGTAAGGAAACATGGTTGGTTCTATCCAATCGGGAACGTCACTTGCATTAACTTTGTCGAATAGTCTAAAGTCGCCAGGTTCATATCCTTGGAAGGAAATGTGGTAAAACTTCTTGCCATCTTCGGAGACGGTGTAAAGATAGTCGTAGTTTTTTCCATCTTTGGTTATTCGAAGGAAAGTGTTGTCTACGGTAAACCAAGTTCCCTGAGCTAATCCTGTTGATGAAGGTGGATCCCAAACAACGAATCGCGCATGGTTTTCTGAGTCGAAGTCGAAACGGTATCTGTGGGTTCCTCCCGCTCCAAGGGCAACATTGTCTTGCAACCACGCCATGTCTGGACCTTCGATTAGACGTGGGTCTTGCTCGTTGGTAGGTGGGTTGCTCATATCTATATTGTAACCAACAGGAGCCAACTCTTCGGGATTCTTAGGTTGGGCAATAACTGGCACGCTGATATTTTCTGCTCCTGCGATATCTTGAATGGATTTACGTTGCCATCTTCCTGGCATTCCACCTTCTGGCATCATTGACATATTGTCTTTGTCTATCATGTAATAGATGTACTTTGATGTGGTACCTGTGGATGAGACAATATTCAGAGAGTAACAGTTAAGCGTATACCATTCGCCGGAGGCTGGTTGAAACAGATTGCTGTTGTACATCATGCCTGTAATGGCAGCGTTCTCATTTATAATAAGGACATACGGATATCCGTAGTTTTCGTTTACCCAGATCTCTCCTTCGGCTGTGATTAGTCGTTCGTCACGAAAACCCTTCACTCCTCCTGTAGTAGGTGGTTGATGAATGTCGCAGGGATCGTCCATTCCAGCTGGGCGTGAGTCGGTAACGGAGAGGGCGAGACGGAATCCGATAGAACCGTCTTTGCCTTCGATAGAACGTATTTTTCTGGCAGAAACACGGCTCTCTGATGCAGGTTGGTCGTGACTACCGCCGCGGCGTACTTTCTGAGTATGTTTGTGAATGGTGACTGGGTTTGTGACGTCTGCTCCTGATTCATCAAATTTACCCCAGTTGTCGTACATCCATTCGTACACGTTTCCGCTCATGTCGTAAATGCCGAGTTCGTTGGGAGCTTTGGTACCTACCTCTTGAGCCCCTCCGGGATAGCATGTTTTTGAGTCGCCATAGCCAAAACACTGCTCTGGAACATTGCTTGAGTTCCATGCCACATCGTCGGCGTTGTTGCTGCCTGAGTAAAGGTAACCTTTGCTTTTGACTCCGCCTCTGGCAGCAAATTCAAATTCCGCCTCAGTAGCTAACCTGTATTTCTTTCCGGTTAGTTCGCTGAGTTTACAAGTGAATGTTACAGCGTCATACCAGGTGATGGTTGTTTTTGGCTTGTTGTCTTTCGATGTGCCATCGTTCATGACAGCCTCCCACTGTGCGTTTGTCACTTCGTATTTGCTCACGTAGTAGTCGCTGAGTGTTACGTTGTGGGCAGGCAGCTCAGTGGTTTCACAGTTGTTGTCCGATTCTGAACAGCCCATTTTGAAAGCACCACCCTGCACATATACCATGTCTAAGTCTGTTCCGTTTAATGATTCAGTGAAGTTGGATTTTTGAGATTCGGATTGTGTTTCGAATACGATACTGTCTATCTCTGAAACGGTTGATTGGAATACGACTGAACCGTTCTTCATCATATAGATACTTTCTCTTTGGGCAAAAAGTATTGTAGATGTAAATAGCAGGATTACTGCTGTGCACAATTTTATGAATGCAGTTTTCATGATTACCTGATATTTGAATGATTAATAATCTTTTTTACCAAGAAACCTTGTGTGGTTTCAATCCGGAGAATGTAAATTCCAATTGGAAGATGAGAGATGAACATTGTGTTGGAAGAGCTTTCTCCCCAAATTTTGCCTTCTCCGCTAAATAGAGTCAGAGAGAGAACTTGAGAGTCAGACTCAACCCTAATTTCGCCTTGAGAGGAAAGATAGGCGTTAATGCCTGATTGGTTGTAAATCTCTTCTGTTCCAGACACACCGCCTTCATTGAAGCTGACTTTGCTGATGGAGGAGAAAAGATAAGCCTCAGAGGCTCCTTTCTTTGGTTTCAGAACGAGATCATTGTTTGAAAAAGTGAGATTACTGATGTCGTCAAGAGAAGATTGACCAGCCAAAGAGCCATTGCTTTTGCTTACGATCAGATAATCTGAGGAAAGAACATCTTCCCCTGATTTGGGATGATAGAAAATGACGCTATCAATGTCGGATACGCTGGTCTCAAAAACGACGGAGCCGTTTTTCATGACCTTCACCATTTTTGTCTGAGCCTGAATATTCGTCAGACAAAAAGATAGTGCAAGGAAAAAGAGTAGCCGGGCTCTTTTTACCTTCCATGGTGTTTCTTTTGTTAGTTGTTTCATTGTGTTTTTCATTTTTTTTGTGAATGTAGTTTTGAGAAAATACTATAGATGGGAATTTTGATTTATGGAAAAAATGAGCACACCTTCACAATTGAAACATGACTTGAGCAAGTGGTGTTTAGTTAACATAACCCCACCTCGCAAGTATGGATACTTGTGAAGAAAAATGTTTTTTTTATTTTTGAAACGGTTGTATGGGCGTGTTTGTTCACGCACAAGGAAACTCCAATCCAACCGCAATAGAAAATGTTTTCTTTTTTTTGAAACGAATTACTTTTTCTCAGAATGTAGAGTAGTGGTTTTTGGTTGGTCCATGCCATGCCACTGTTTTGTCATTCAGAGATAAAATGTCTAATGTCTTTACTTTAATAGTTGATTCTGCAAATCAATTGATTTGCATCCTCTTTGTTCTTTTACGGTGATGCAATATTATATAATTATTAGCAATAAAAAAATTATTTAACATAGTAGATTAACTATGTGATTTTTATTTTTTTTATTTTTTT
>Ga0172378_10002745_pt1 | contig 16533 bp, 9 predicted proteins | sample GrowelOW332metaG_FD_119755 | JGI IMG/M metagenome (GOLD analysis project Ga0172378, IMG submission 119755) | Groundwater microbial communities from an aquifer near a municipal landfill in Southern Ontario, Canada - Pumphouse #3_1 metaG | ecosystem: Environmental > Aquatic > Deep subsurface >... | reverse complement strand
TCAATGGCAGACAATGTCTTCTTTGCTCCGGAAATGGCTACCCTCCCCGATGGGCGCGTTCTCTTGATAGGTTGGCTTCGTGACAATATTGACGATGATCTTGCTCGAGAAAGGGCTTTAGGATGGAGTGGCGTTCACACTTTGTTCCGCGAAGTTTCATTGAGCGAAAACAACGTCTTGGAATTCGCCCCTTTGAAAGAGTATTCCGCGTTGCGTGGGACGGGCGTTTGCCTTTCGATTTCTTCACTTCGAGAGACGGAAGTCCCTCTCTTCGGTGGACATGTCGAAGTCTGCTTTGAAACAAAATCGGCCGCTTCATTTCACTTTGTTTACGACCACGGCGATGGCCATTATTCTGAAATCGGTTTCGATGAAGAAAAAGGCGAAATATACCTTGATACACGCTTTAGCGGATCCGCGGGGAGAAAGATTAGGGATTTCATGAAAACAGGCTCTCGTTCGGTCAACCATCTTCAGTTTTTTATTGACGGTCCTTGCCTCGATTTGTTCTTCGATGGGCAAGCGTTGTGCCGTCGCGTTTTCGCTCCGGAGTCTTCTATCAGTCAACCGCGTCTTCTTCTCGTGGGGGAAGGCCAGGCTATTGAAGGCAACGCTTACCCCATGAATCCCATTCTCATCGAAGGAGAAAAATAACATGGAATCAACTATCGATTTGCCTTTTGTGCTCAAAGAACTAGAAAAAGAAAGGGGCTTTGCCACCCTCTCTTCTTTGACAATCGACTCTCATCAGGGAGAGGAGAACCGCTACGCCTATCAAAATGGGAAGGTCATTATTGTCTATCGCGAAAAGCATGATTTTTTCCATTTGCTAGCGCTGGCTTTAGCATCGAAAGGGGCCGGCGTTTCCACAGGGATTTTTTCCGATTTTGGCGTGATGCTCGATTGTTCAAGAAACGCTGTCTTGACGGTGGAAAGCGTCAAAAAATTCATCCGTTTGTTGGCTTTGTTGGGTTATAACACCCTCCAACTTTATACCGAGGATACCTACGAGATCCCTTCTCAGCCGTATTGGGGCTATTTGCGTGGCCGTTATAGCCAAGCCGAAATCCGCGAAATTGATTCTTACGCGGCTTTATTCGGAGTTGAATTGATTCCTTGCATCCAGACGCTGGCTCATCTTGGCAACATCTTCCGCTACAGCGATTATCAACGCATCCACGATAACGCCGATATTCTGATGGTAGGAGATAATAAAACCTATGACCTCATCGATAAAATGTTCGATTCCATAGCGCATTGTTTTTCTTCGCGGAGAGTCAACATCGGAATGGACGAGGCGTTTTCACTCGGGACAGGAGCCTATCTCAAGAAAAATGGTTATCGTCCCTCCTTCGATTTGATGATTGAACATTTATTGAAGGTCAACGCGATTGCGAAGAAACATGGTTTCACTTGTTATCTTTGGAGCGACATGTTTTTTCGCTTGGGTTATGGCGATTATTTCGATCATTCGAAGACTCCCGAGTCCGATTTCGGAAAGATGATTCCGGCGGACGATCACTTGATTTATTGGGATTATTATCATCTCGACAGTGCCTTCTATGGCCAAATGATCGAGAAACAAAAGAGTTTTTGCCCTAATCCCGTTTTTGCCGGCGGAGCTTGGACTTGGAATGGTTTTTGCCCCGCGAATGCTTTTGCCATTGCCGCCACAGCGGCAGGCTTTGGGGCTTGCCGAAAGCATGGCGTGAAAGAAGCTTTCATCACCCTGTGGGGCGACAACGGGGGCGAATGCTCTTTCTTCACCGCCCTCCCCGCCCTTGCCCGCGCCTCGCAAGACGCGGAAGCCCTTTCTGAAGAAATTTATCAGAAAGAATTTATTTTGCTCACGGGATTAAAAGAGGAAGCTTTCCTTCTTTTCGATGAACCCAATCGTCTTGACCCTCGGAAAAAATTAGCGACGGACAATCCAAGCAAGTATCTTCTTTATAATGATATCTTGACTGGCTTATTCGATCCGACGCTGCCGGAAGATGGTGAAAAATTCTATCGAGACGCAGCCCAAAAAATCTCTGTTTATGCTTCGGATTCATCCTATGGCTATCTCTTTGATAGCATTGCCAAACTTTGCTTGGCCATCGCCGCTAAGTATTCGCTGGGGAGACGCCTTCGCTCTGCTTACCATGACGGCGATGAGGCTTCGCTCCGATCGATTCGCTCGGATTTAGAGGCGGCCATTCAAACGCTTCTCTCCTTTTATCGCTCCTTTCGCTTCGCATTTTTGCACGATCACAAACCATTTGGCTTTGACGTTCAGGATTTACGGCTGGGCGGGCTTTATTTTCGGATGAAAGATGCGGAAGATAAAATCGATGCCTACCTTAAGAAAGAAATACCCACTATCCCCGAACTCGAGGAGACTCTTTTGCCGCCATTCGGCTCTGATCAGCCTCAAGAAGAGGGGACCTATTGCTTCAATGACTTTCTGAAGACGATTACCGTCAATTTCTATTGATTCCCAAGGAGGAAAATTATGGGAAAAATGAAAAAAACAATTGAGTTGGCTCTCCTTTCAACGGTTTTGGCTTCGTGCGGAGGGCTTTCGACTTCAAGCGCTTCGGGATCGGGGAGCGGGTCTACCGCGCCTGGCGACCTTTCGACGCTCTACGTCAGCAATTTTAATGGTGGCTTCGGCGACAGTTGGCTCAAAAAAGCGATCTCCCGTTTCGAAAAAGACAATCAAAACGTTTCTTTTGAAAGCGGGAAAAAGGGAGTCCATATCGAAATTCAAGATAACAAAACCGACGCGATTACCCTCGAATCAACCCTCAAAGACTCTTTAAGCGACGTTTTCTTTGCCGAAGGGCTCTATTATTACGACTACATCGCCCAGAATCTTCTTCTGGATGTTTCCGATATCGTTGAAGAAAAACTGACGGGGTATGGAGAAACGCGTTCCATTGCCGATAAAATGACCTCCGAGCAACGCTCTTTTTACCAGACAACCGATGGCAAATATTATGGAATTCCCCATTATTCGGGATTCAGCGGGTTGATTTATGACGTTGATCTTTTCGATGAAGACAACCTCTATTTTGCTGATGGTTCTTCTTCTTTCATCACTTCCTCGAGCGATAAGAAGAGCGCCGGTCCGGATGGTATCTCGGGCACTTTGGATGATGGGCTTCCTTCGACTTACGATCAGTTCTTCCAACTTTGCAGCCATATGGCGGGCGATCTTGGAATTACGCCCCTGATTTGGAATGGTCAATACAGCAATACTTATCTCGAAAACCTTATTTACGCTTTGATGGGCGATTATGAGGGTCTCGGCAATATGATGATGAACTATACGTTTTCTGGTATCAGCAAAAACATCATTAACCCAGTGAATAGCGATGGTGAGTATACTTTTGCGGATTCGGCAAGGGGGGTCCAAATCCAACCGAACAACGCCTATGAACTCTATGCGAACGCCGGCCGTTATGAAGCGCTGAATTTCTTAAAGAAACTCGTGAGCAAGAGCGATTACTACTATAATCTTTCCTTTTCGCCAAGTTTCTTGCACACCGAAGCTCAATTGGCGTATTTGGAGAGCCGACCGAAAGGCCAACCGATTGCGATGCTTTCCGATGGGTGCTGGTGGGAAGAAGAAGCCGATGCCAACATTCAGCAAATCGCGGATTTCTATGGCGAGCAATATTCGCGGATGAACCGCCATTTTGGCTGGATGCCTCTTCCGAAAGCCAATCAAGGGAAAGTTGGGCAAAAACCCACCCTTGTCGACACGCTTAATTCGCTCGGGTTCATCAAGGCCAACGCCACCCCCTCCAAGATTCCATTGGCTAAGAAGTTTCTCCAATACGTTTCCACCGATGAATCATTGCGCGAATTTACGACAACCACCAACACTTTGAAAGCGCTCGATTACAAGCTCACGAATGAGGATTTAGCTAAATTGTCCCCCTTTGGGGCGACCATCTACGAAGCCAAATGCTCATCGGATATGGTTTATCCCTATTCAAACGTTCCAATGTATATCGACAATGTCTCATATTTCAATATGTACGAGTCCTTCGCTTCTTCCGTTGGCGGGACCCTGCAGAAGAGGCCGATTCAATATTTTCGGGCCAATCAAGCGAATTCTGCCGCTGATTATTTCAACGGAATGCGGACTTATCGCGAGAGCGTTTGGTCCAATACTTTCTCCGAGTATTTCGTCAATGCCTAATCCCAGGATTTTATGAAAGAAAAGATTGCACAGACATCTCGAAAAATATCCGATTCTATCGGCTGGTTTTTCTATAGTTTCGGCAATCTTCTCCACCGGCCCTTTGCCCAGCGGAAACCCAGCAGGATGAATGAAAAAACTAAACGGCTGGTTTTCTATATCCTCCTGATGGCTTATCCGGTCGTTCAGTTTCTGATTTTCTACATCGTTGTCAATGCCAATTCTCTCTTGCTGGCGTTCGAAAGTTACGACCGTAGTGCCAACCGCTACCTCTTTGTCGGCTGGGCAAATTTTGAGAATTTTGCCACGCTCTTTCAGAGCGACAGCACTTTCCGCGATTCGCTCAAAAATTCGGCTTTGGTTTGGCTAATCGGTCTTGCCTCCATCCCTTTGAACCTCGTTTTCTCTTTTTACATCTACAAGAAAAAGCCTGTGTCTGGCTTCTTTAAGGTCATGCTTTTCCTTCCGTCGATTGTTCCTTCGATCGCTCTCGTGGTCATCTATTTGTTTTTTGTGGAGCGGGCGGTCCCTTCCTTGCTAGGTTCTTTGACTGGGAATTCCCACATTGAAGGCCTTTTGACAAATAGCAGCACTCTCTTTGGGACCTTGGTTTTTTTCAACATTGCTTTCGGCTTCGGGAGCGGAATGCTTCTTTTCCTCGGGGCGATGAATCAGGTTTCGCCTGAGGTCATCGAAGCCGCTCATTTGGATGGGGCAACAGGTTTACGAGAACTTGTTTCCATCATTTTACCCAATATTTACGGAACGATTTCTTCTTTCTTGGTTTTGGGGGTCGCCGGCATTTTTGCTGAGCAATATTGTCTCTATAGTTTCTTTGGGAATGCTGCCGATCCACGCTATATCACAGTCGGTTATTATCTCTTTACCCAAACTGCCAGCGCTTCGCTGGCTGAGTATCCAAAGATTGCCGCCATCGGTTTGGCTTTGACTCTTATCGCCGCTCCATTGACTTTCTTGGCCAAAGGTCTTTTACAGAGAGTGGATCCGCTTGAGGACAAACGATGAACAGGGTGATGAAACGAAATAAAATTAATAGTGATCGATCATGGATTTTTCCTGTGACTGGCGTGGTGCTGGCCCTCTATTCCCTCTTATTAGTGCTTTTCTTCATATGGGCGCTCCTTTCTTCGTTTAAAGCCAACTTGGATTTCTCCAACAATCTTTTTGGCTGGCCTCGGAAGTGGATGTTTTCAAATTATCGGGTTGCTTTCGAGAACTTCTTCATTCAAGTGCAAGAGAAAGGCCATCTGCGCAATGTCTACATGGGCGAGATGTTCCTCAATTCCATTCTTTATACCGTCGGAAGCTCCTTTGCCGCAACCGTGATTCCCTGCATTGTCGGTTATCTCACCGCCAAGTTTCCTTATCGGTTTTCCCGCTGGCTAATCAATATCACCATCATCTGTCTCATTATCCCCATCATCGGCTCTTTGCCCTCGCAACTTCAGATATCCAAAACGATGGGTCTTTATGACCAATTGTGGGGGATGTGGATCATGAAAGCTAATTTCATGTCGATGTATCTCTTAATTTTTAACAGCGCTTTCAAGGCGATTCCCGATGCCTATAGCGAGGCCGCTCGCATCGATGGAGCTTCGGAAACGAAGGTTTTGCTTTCGATTGCTTTGCCGCTCGTCCGCTCGCTCTTTTTTACCATCATGCTGATTCAAGCCATCGGTTTTTGGAACGATTATCAAACACCGATGCTTTTCATGCCTGATCGGCCAACCGTGGCCTATGGCCTCTACGTTTTCAACCAAGGAACAATCACTCAGTTGAACACCGTACCCTTCAAACTGACAGCCGCTTTGGAAATGATGGCGCCAATTCTCATTATCTTCATCTTATTCAATAAAAAGATCATTGGCAATGTCACAATGGGAGGACTCAAACAATGAAAACGCTGACGAAACTATTGCTGGTCGGATTCTTGGCTTCTTCTCTCCTTCTTTTCGTTCGTTCGCCATTAAAAGCCAACGCGGAAGAGACGGGGGAGATCGCCGAAGTTTATCCCCTTAATCAAAAGGTGATTTTTCCCGAGAAGAGCCTTTCGTCTGGTGGCGTGTCCTATCCTGCAACAACGATTCTCTATTATCCGGATGGAACCGCCTTCGCCCAAAACGAGTATTCGCTGTTTCTTAGCGGACGTTATCGGCTCGAATACCGCTGTTTTGATCAACAAAATCGTTTGATTAGCGAAGTGCATTCTTTCGATGTCGAGGACAATCTTGCTTCCTTTTCAAGCATCGATTCTTCGCTCAGCCTTGATAAGACTGGTCTCTTGGTCAATTTGGCCAGCTCTGATTCCGTGGTCTTCTCCTCCATTTTGGATTTTTCTTCTTTGACGGCAGGGGATCCGATCATTTCGCTTTCGATGCTCCCCTTATCCGAAGGGGCGGCCGATTGCCGAAAAATCAGTTTGACCTTTTCCGAGCGCGATGACCCCGCCAGCACCCTAACCTATCTCATCCAAGCCTCGAGCGAGTACGATGGGACGGCTTATGCTCAGGTGGCAGGGACGGGGCAACCGCTCACCGGGTATGAGAAAGAGTGGAATCGTCTCCATGTCAGCGACAGTTATGGCTGCCCCTTTGCCTTTTCTTTTTCCCAGGGAGGCACCGCTCTCAGCCTTCGTTATGATGTCGCCAGCGAGAAAGCTTACGTCACTGAGGGGTTGATGATTGCCGACTTGGACGATGATACCTTTTTTAGCAAATTATGGCACGGCTTCTCGAGCCCTTACGTTAAACTCAGCATTCGTTGTGCTGATTACGCCGCTTCTTCGGCCCGTTTTCGCATCAATGCTTTGAGGGGGGTCGATTTATCGAGCCTGTATTACCATGACGAAACGGCCCCAATCATCGGAATTGATTTGGGCAAAAATTCATCCGTTCCTGACGCTCTTCTCGGAAAGGCCTATCCCCTTTTCCCCGCGAAGGGCGAGGACAACCTTTCGGGCTCCGTTCCAACGACATGCCGCGTCAAGTATCGTCGAGGCTATAGCGACAGTTATGATGTCACCGTCACCGCTGGCTCTTTCGTTCCGCTGGAAGAAGGCGTCTATAGCCTTCTTTATCGTTCGAGCGATTCTTTTGGGAATTCCAGTGAGAAATCCCTTGATGTTTTGGCCAAAAAAACGTTAGAGAATCTGCGGATTAGCGTTCTTCAAAATGGTTTGGTTAGCGCGGGGTTTCTTGGAGAAGATATTCCTTTGGGCAAGGCCGTTGCCAGTGGGGGAAGCGGCGTATTGGAAATCACGAATCAAGTGTTTCTCTCAGGCGTGCTTATCGCCGAAAACGTGAGTTCGTTCACTCCAAAGAAAACAGGGACTTATGACATCGTTTTTAAGGTGAAGGATTATCTCGGGCAGCAGGCGATGAGTCTTTATAACGTCGACATTCGCTCGAGCGAAGTTCCACTTTTTAAAGAAAAGCCCTCCCTCCCTCGTTATTATCTAGCGGGAAAGTCTTATTCTCTCCCCTCTTTGTTTGCTGACGATTATCGAAGCGGTGAGGAACGCCGATTAGCCGCTGTGGCATCTTTTGTCATTGATGGAAATGAAGTGACGTGTGCTGATGGGGCCAAGATTCTTCTTTCTTCGAACGCCGCTCAGGTTGGCGTCCGCTACGAGGCTGAGGACGCGGTTTACGAAAAAACGATTCCTTTGCTTCATCCGGGTGAAAATGGTTCGATGGATCTAAGCCGTTTCTTCGTTGGCGCCAACGCGGAAGCGGTCGAAGGTGGCATCAGTCTTTCTTCGGCGGCTTCTACGCCGATCGATTTTGCGAATCCCCTTTTGACGTCAGGCTTTTCGATTAAATTCCTAGCGCTTCCCGCTGCCAGTTCCTTTTCAGCGCTTCATCTTTATCTATCCGACTGCGAAGATGAAAATATCCGCCTTGATCTCGCCTTCAGAAACGATGGGGAACAAGCCCAGGCTCTTCTCAACGGCGGTAAGGGTCTTCTCCTTTCTTCGGGATTTTCAACAAGTTCAAATGACAAGGAATTCACGATTCTTTTTGACAATGGTGTTTTTACTCTCAATGGCGAAAGCAAATTGCGAGCGGAAACGACTTTTTCCGGCGCGCCGTTCACGGCCTTTCCCTCTGGGAAATGTTACCTGTCTTTCGCCTATGAGAAACCCGGCGCCGCTTCGGCCTTCTTGCTGGAAAACATCAGCGGTCAGCCCTTCGGAACGATGAAAAGCGATACGATTAAGCCTCGCATCTCCTTGGTGGGCGATTATGGCGGCGACCGAAAGAAGGGGAGTTTTTTGAACGTCAATCGGGCTTTGTCGGGTGATGTGCTCGATCCGACGGTCGAAACGAAAGTTAGTGTAGTCGATCCCAACAAAGTCGTTGCAAAAGACAATAATGGCCTCGCACTCGATGACGTTTCTGCCGAAACGAGCTACACCTTAGCTTTGCAGGATTACGGAACATACAAAGTGAGTTATAGCACCAGCGACAGCAATAACCGCTTGGTCCAAAACTTTATTTATAGTCTTCGGGTTGCCGATGACGAAAGCCCGCTTCTCACTGTGGAAGGAGAGAAGATGCTTTCGCTCAAACTCGGGACTAGGCTTGCCCTTCCCGCCTATCACGTGAGCGATAACTTCACGCCAGAATCGTCTTTGACGGTTTCTGTTTATCTCGTCGACCCGCTTAGCCATCTCTCCCGCGTGGAAGGAACTTTGGTTCTTTTCGATCAAGTCGGGATCTACTTGCTTCGTTATGTTGTTTATGACGAGGAAGGCAATATGGCAATGGCGGAAATTACCGTGGAGGTCACTCAATGAAAATCAGAAATCGGTATTGGTGTTTTCTCGCTTTCTTTTCGCTGCTATTAGGAGCGTGCTCTTCTAAAGCGGATGGCGATTCTTCTCAACGGGATTCTTCCCTTTTTAGCAGCGCTTCCTCAACTTCGGACATTCCTTCAACGTTTGGCACCCATGAGATTAGTTTGCAGAAAACCGATCGCTTTCTCGCCAAAGGCGGGCTGACTTCTTACCTTATCCTTCTTCCGAAAGGCGCGGGAAGCTTTTTGCAAAGCGCCGCCAACGAACTACGGGAATTTCTCGATGAGGCATCCGGAGCGAGTTTTCGAATTGTTACAGAAGGTAATGATGGCTTTCCTTCAGATGCCAAGTATCTTTCTCTCGGCCAGACGAATCTTCTTAAAAGTCTTTCTTTCTCTTCATCGGATCCTTCTTTGAAGACAAGCGAATATCGAATCCGAGATGAAAAAGATAATCTCTTTATCTATGGGAGCAAGGATGAGGATGTTTTAAATGGCGTTTACGGCTATCTCCATTCCGTCATCGGCTTTGAGCCTTATGCGAAAGATCAGTGTGATTACGTATCGGGCGACATTCCGTTTTTTGAAATCAAGGCTCGTGAAATACCGGACATCCCTTATCGGATTGGCAATAATGCCCGGACGATTGAGGGCTCCGAAAGCTATCGACGCCGGCTCCGTTACGGTTCCACCAACGACTTCTTCATGATCGTGAACGGCGGTTTATGGCATAACGCTTTCTCTTATATTGACCCAAGCGCTCATTCCGAAGATAAAAAATGGTTTTCCTCAAGCGGGGATTTGACGGATTACAAACAGCTTTGTTATACCGCCCACGGCGATTCTGCTGAATATGAGAAAATGCAAGAGTTGGTCGCTGGGATGATCGTGGATAAGGCAAAAACCAGCGCCCTTAATAATGTCACCTTCATGCAGGCAGACGTGAACTCGTGGTGCGATTGCGAAGCCTGCTCCCGCGCCAAAAACACTTACGGGACGGATGCGGCGGTCGTGATTCATTTTCTGAACGATCTTTCCGACCATGTTCAAAAGAAACTGGCTGAAGAGGGGATGCCTGATCGTCAAATCACCATTAGTTTTTTCGCTTATGAAAAAACAGAGAAAGCGCCAACGCAAAAGAATCCCAACGGCAGTTATTCTCCGATTGATTCTTCGGTGCTTTGCCGTGATAATGTCGCCGTTTTTTATGCTCCGATTTACGGTGATTATACTCGGACATTCAACGAAGAAGAAAATCATCGGATAGCCGAAAATGTCCAAGCCTGGAAGGCCATTTCAAAGAAGCTCTATATGTGGACCTATCAGACAAACTTTCAAAACTACCTTTATCCGTACAACAGCATTCCGACGATGCAAGAGCGTTATCGCTTCCTCGCCGAGAATAATGCGGCGTTTCTTTGGGACGAAAGTCAATGGGATCAGGACAACCCGACCGCTTTTCACAGTTTAAAGAATTATCTTTCGGCCAAACTCGCTTGGAATGTCAATGAGAACATGACAACTCTTTTGGAGGAGTATTTTTCTCATTATTTTGGACCTGCTGCTTTGACGATGCGCCGCTATTACGATGAACTTAGCGCTCACCTCAGCGCGCTCTCGCTCGATGGGAAGATTGGCGGTGGGATTTACGATGAAATCGCCAAACCTGCTTTTTTTCCTAAAGCTCTTTTGGATCAATGGGATGCTGATTTTCAGCAAGCCTATCGCGATATCGCTTCCCTCCAAGAGAAAGACAAAGGGCAATACGCGCTTTATCAAAAGAGAATCTGTCTTGAAAGTCTATTTGTTCGCTACGCATTAATTGGTCTTTATCCAGGCCGTTTTAGCATCGAAACATTGCGTTCGATGAAGCAATCATTCATCGACGATTGCAGTTTTTATGGCGTCAGTCGGGTCAGCGAATCGACCAATCTTTCCTCAATTTTCGCCGATTGGGGTCTTTGAAAGGCCCAACGACCTTATTTTTTGACAAACGAGCCTTAACTGGCGAGGTAGTTCAAGAGGGGAAGGGCAGTTTATGATAGGACAAAGAAAGGCCTTACATTGCTGATTCTAATCGATTTTCAATGAGGGCGGAGGAAAAATAGATGAAGAAAAATGTGATTCTTTGGGGAATGGCCATCCTGTGCCTCTCGGGCATTGTTTTGGCGGGCTGCGTGAAGAGTTCTTCTAGCACAATCCCATCATCCGAAAGCTCGGGCACTTCCGTTTCGAAATCTACTGCATCAAGCGAAGCAATGAGCTTGTCCTTGGATCAAAATGAGCTTGCCTTGACTTTATTTGGGAAAGCGACGATTGCAGCGACAGTTCTTCATGGGGAAGGCACCATTGTCTGGGCTTCTTCCGATGAGACGATTGCCACGGTAAAAGACGGAGAAGTTACCGCTAAAGCGGTGGGATCGGCGACCATCACCGCCAGCATCGCTTCCTTGAAAGCGAATTGCCACGTCACCGTTTCGCTGGGCGGTCAGGTTCCGGTTATTTCGCTAAGCTACGAAAGCGTGGAATTGATTCGAGGCAAAAGCATCAGCGTCAAAGCGAGCGTTAATTTCAACAAAACGCCGGTGGAGAACTTAACCTATACGTGGACAAGTTCAGCCAAGGCTATCGCGAGCACGGATTCAACTTCCGATACTGCGGAAATTAATGCGGGGGCAATTGGGAACGCAACCATTACCGTCGCAACTTCCTTCGCTGGAACCGCTTTGCAAGCCGATCTTGCCGTTACGGTTAAGGAGGATGTGAGTTTTGAATTCGATAATATCGCATTGAGCGAGGATCATTATCAGGTCAATCTGATCAGCTTTGTTCCCACATCTTATAGCGGGACCTTGACTTCGACTTTCACTCCGCAGGCTAAAGTCAGCGAAAATGGCGCTCCTGTGGCTTCGCCGAACGTTGCCTATGCTTTAAAAGAGGGTTCGAGCGATGGCGTCGTCACCGTCAGCGATGGCGTCTTTAGCGCGGCCGGAGTCGGTACGACGATTTATCAAGCGACATATACCAGCACTTCCGGAATTGCCTATCCTTTAGATATCACGTTCGTGGTCACGGGCAACGAGATTACTCTAGACACACCTTATTGTTTTGACCTCCACGAGAACAAAGCTTCGTTCAAAGATGAGGCGATGCAAGGAAGCGTGCGCAAAGTCTCGATTGAAAAAACCGAGGTGCCCTTCGAAACAAAAGATGGCACCATCACCCTTACTTCGCTCGCCAACTTGAGTTTTGGCGAGAACAAAACAATGGTTGTGGAGACAAGCATGGCGACCTACACGTTCGATCATCTCACTTTGGCCAGCATGATTATCTCCAATAAAGAGGAGTTGGATTTATTGGCTTCCGTCAGTAAGGCGGCTTATAGCAAAACTGCCTATCCGTCGACGGAGAGCGGATGGGGAGGCTATTTCCTCTTCGATTCCGACATCGATTACAACGGCACGTTCACTCCGTTCTGTGGAACGGCAGAAGGCCCATCGTATTGGGGGCAGGGATTCCATGGCTTTGTGAATGGCCAAGGTCACTTTATTCGCGGATTAACGAGCGCTTCTCCTGGTGGCATATTCGGAGTAACCGGGTTAAGCTGCGTCATCGAAAACCTTGGATTTGTGGATGCAAAGATGACTTCGCATGGTGGCTTTTTGACTCAGAACTGCTATGGGACGCTCAAAAATATCTACTTCAATGGCAAAGTCACGGCGGATCCCAATGGTTTTGTTGGCGTTTTCTGCAGTGAGTATCTCAGTCCGTCTGCGATGAACAATTGTGTGGCCGAACTTGGCGCCGGTGGCTCTTATGGTTGGGGCACTGTCGCGGGTTGCGGTTATATCACTTCGGCGGGGACGATCGCTGATTCTTATGTGATTGCCTCAGATGCCAATCTCCGCTTCACTTACACCGACAAAGAAGATGCCTCCGCCAAAGCTTTGGCATCGTCGACTGCCAATGCTCTTTATCCGGATCGGGCAGCCTTTATCGCGGCAAAGAGTACCTTGACGAGTTTTGACACAACCTATTGGGATTCAACAAGCGGTTTCCCGATTTTCCGGTCGTGTGCTAGCGTCATCAAAGAGCAGGCGACTTTGAAGGGAAACCTTGTCTTTGATCTTTCAAACGGGAAGGGTGTCATTCCAACCACTTCGTACGTTGGGACACCCAATGCCGTGAGCGTAGTTGGGATTTCATGCCCCTTTGCCGTTATTTCAGGGAACCTGGAGATTGATATTTCCGCTTTGACCTCCTTCGGTGAGGGAAAAACGATTGAGATCACGACCGATTTAGGCACCTATCAGTCCAACTCTTTGATTTTGGCAAGCGAGGTCATCGTCGACAAGGCGGGCTTGGATGCAATGGGGGCTTTGGCCAAGACGCTCTTCAGTAAAGATGCTTATCCCGCCGCCGAAAGTGGCTGGGGTGGCTACTTCGTTTTGGGCGCAGACATTGATTATTCTGGGACATTCCTTCCTTTCGCTGGCAACGCGGAAGGTGCCACGTATTGGGGGACGGGCTTCCATGGTACCTTCAACGGCCTTGGCCATATCATTAAGAATTTGAAAATTGCTTCTCCGAGCGGCATCTTTGGCTACGCCTCGATTTATAGCGTCATAAAAAATGTTGCTTTTACTGGGGCGGATTTGGCTTTCCATGGTGGCTATTTGACCCAAGTGGCTTATGGTTTGATTCAGAATGTTTATATCAACGGGACGGTTTCCGCTGGTGCGGATGGATTCACTGGTTTGCTTTGCGCCGAATTTCAGGCCGGCGCTATCGTTAAGCAGACGATTCTCGAGCTGACTGCCGCGCCGGTTCTCGGCTGGGGGTCGGTCTGTGGATTTGGTTATGTGCAAGGCACAGGCACCATCGCCGACGTTTACGCGATTACTAACGGAGCAAGTTGCCGATTCACCTATACCGAAAAGACTGACACGGACATCGCTGCTTTTGCGACAAACGCCAATGCCAATGTTTATTTGACGCGGGAAGCTATGGCTGCATCTTCGCTTAATTACGGCGCTTTTGATGCAACCTATTGGGATCTGAGCGGGACAACGCCGACCTACCGCGGGGCCTAATGAAAGATGCGTAAAATTGTTTTTCTTGGTGACAGCGTCACCGACGCACGGCATAGTGACGGCTTAAACTCGCCCTATGGAACGGGCTTCGTCAGCGTTGTTCGCAACACGCTCTGGTTTCGCTATCCGAGTCAATCCGATATCGACGTGCTAAATCGAGGCGTGGGAGGAGAAACTCTTCTCCAGATTGCCAAGCGCTTGAAAAATGACGTTATCGCCGAAAAACCGGATTTGCTCTTTATCGAAGCTGGAGTCAATGATTCTTGGCGAAAATTCGATTCCGATAATGGTGGGACGCCCGATTCCGTTTTTTCTGAATGTTATGAGGAACTCCTCCAAACAGTGAGGAGGGAGAGCCCGAAGACCCGAATCGTTCTTCTGACGCCTTATGCGCTTGCGCTAACGCCGATGAGTCTGCTCATCCGAGGTGATTTGGAGGGCAAAATAAAAATTGTTCGCTCGCTCGCCGTTCACTATGGTTGTGGGCTAATTGATCTCAGTGCGATCATGGATTCCTATAGGCGCTATTTTGATGAAAAAGCCATTGCGCTCGATGGAGTTCACCCCGCAGTGATAGGCTGTGCAATCATCGCCGAAGAAGCGATGAAAGTCATCGAATCCTTCTTCGCTCTGAAATGACTTTCCTTCTTTCAAAGCGGTCTCGAAGGCCTTCTTTCGCCCTTGGTGAGCAGAAAGCCTCCTTTCTTTTTTGGCCATCGAGTAAACCGAAAGGGTGAATGGTGTTTTTAGGACTGTTAGCCCATTGTTTGAAGGGGTAAGCAAAAAGAAGCGGGCCTTTCAATCAAAAGAGGGATTAGTAGCCTTTACTTAAATCGACTTGGCTGTCAAGTTTTTCACCATGGAGATAGGCCAGAACATGATTGAGCGTGTCATCGACGTAATGGGAATTGCCGTTTTCAATTTGGGTGGCGCAATGGGGCGATAGAATGATGTTGTCAAGGTTTTCGAAGGGCCATTTCTTATGGTCGTAAGGATAGGTGAGCGCGTGGCGGTTATCAGGCGTGCCGTCCCAGCCGTCGACGGCCGCTCCCGCCAATTCACGCGTATAGAGCGCATCGTAGAGATCGCCAATCGCAATGTCGCTGCTCCGGCCGATATCGATGAGGTACTTTCCATTCATTTGTTTGAAGATATCGCGGTTTAATATACCGTGTGTCAATGGCGTATCAGGCAAAGAAGAAATGAGAATATCCGAATGACGGATGAGTTCGCCGAGGGTTGGGCAGGTTTCGATTCCTTCATAGCTACCTTGGCGGGCCAGCGTGTAATCTTTTATCCCGTTTCGTTTCAAAAGAAGATGGAGCGCTTTCCCAATATGGCCATAGCCCAATAAGCCCACCTTCTTGTCGAAGAGACTCTCCCAATCGTGGTAATATTCGGAAAGCCAGGCCCCCCGTTCGCGAAGATCTTTATCCCGTGGGAGGATATGACTACAAAGAGTCGAGGCAAGAACGAATGCATATTCCGCAATCTTATCCGATTCCACATGGGAATTGACGAGGATAACGTGGTTTTGCGCAAGGAGCGAAAGCGGGAAATCATCGACCCCGGTCTTGTAAGCAAAAACCGCTTTTAATTGGTCGGCACTTGAAAAATCTTGGGCGGTGAGAGATTTGCCAATCAGGATGTCGGCTCCCTTGAGGGAGTAGCCGCTTAAGGGGACAATCGCAACTTGGGCTTCCGCGCCTAAAACAGTGGCCAAGTGATCAAAGGCCGAATTGCATTTGGAGATGGATAAGACGATTTTTACCATGAGAGAGCGGCCCTGAGGGTTTCAGCCTCTTTTTTCGACGCAAAGAGGACGTCGCCCTTGACCTTGTGTTTAAGGATAGCACAGGCAAGCCCCATGGCCAAAGCATCGCTGTAGGCTTCAGGACGATGCAACAGAACTTCGAGCACGCCCGCATCGAAGGCGTCACCCGAGCCGATCCGGTCGATAATCCTAAACCTTTGAAGGGGGATTTTTTGCTCTTGGAGCCCTTTTGGGCCACACCAATGGACTTCGGCTCCCATTGTCCCGATGAGGGGGCTGGGGTTTACTCCGCGAGAGGTGCCGAAGACGGCTTTGACGCCGCAGTGGGTGAAAAAATCGGAATAGGGATTGGCTTCAGTGCAATCGAAAAACGTTGTTAAGTCGTAAGCTCCGCCAAAAAGGATGTCGACATCCCCGATGATTTTTTGGAAGGCGGTTTTGGCTTCGGTTATTCTCCAAAGAGTTTCACGGTAATTTACATCGAAAGAGACAGGTATTCCGCGTCGGCGAGCTTCTTTCGCGAGGAGAAGCGTAGCGTCGGCGCAGGATTGAGAAAGCGCTAGGGATATTCCCGAAACATGAAAGATTGCAGCGTCTTTGAAAAGGGCATCAAAATCGAGCCGAGAGAAGTCGATTTTGGTGATGGCCGATTCTTT
>Ga0172378_10002744_pt1 | contig 16535 bp, 17 predicted proteins | sample GrowelOW332metaG_FD_119755 | JGI IMG/M metagenome (GOLD analysis project Ga0172378, IMG submission 119755) | Groundwater microbial communities from an aquifer near a municipal landfill in Southern Ontario, Canada - Pumphouse #3_1 metaG | ecosystem: Environmental > Aquatic > Deep subsurface >... | reverse complement strand
TTAGTAGATGGCCCAGGAATAAGATTTATAGTATTTATGAAAGGATGCAAACTAAGATGTTTGTATTGCCATAATCCTGAAACATGGACTATGGATAATGCTGTAAGTATTGATAGTGAAGAACTATTAAAAAGAATAAATAAATATCATAATTATTATATAGATGGTGGAGTTACTTTTAGTGGCGGGGAACCATTATTACAACCCGACTTCTTAACAGATATGTTAAAAAAATGTAAGATGATAAACTTACATACAGCGTTAGATACAGCTGGAGTAGGTATTGGTAATTATGAAGAAATACTTAAGTATACAGATTTAGTTATTCTTGATATTAAAGCTTATAAAGAAGAAGACTATAAGTATTTAACTGGAAGTAACATGGAAGAATTTAATAAATTTTTAAATATTTGTCAAAGACTTGAAAAGAAATTATGGATTAGACAAGTAGTAGTACCAGGTATTAATGATACTGAAGAATATTTTTTAGGATTAAAAGAATATTTAAAAGGTATTAGAAATATAGAAAAAGTAGAACTTCTTCCATACCATTTATATGGAGTAAGTAAATATAAGACTTTAGGTATACCATATAGACTTGAAGGTGTATCTCCAATGAATCAAGAAAGATTAGAAGAATTAAATAAAATATTAAAAGGAGATTAAATATAATCTTCTTTTTTTCTGCATACAATTACTAGGTGATGAAATGGAATTTAATAAATTAGTTATGATTACAGATGGCATAATACTAAATTATACAAATGAAGCATGTAATAATATAGTTACAGATACAAGAGAAATATGTAATAACGATGCCTTTATACCTTTAATTGGCAAAAAAGAAGATGGTTCAATATATTTAGAAGAAGCTGTTAAAGAAGGAGCAAACATTATATTTGTAACAGACAGCGATATTAAAAAATATTTGAATATTAATCCCGATATTGGAATAATTAAAGTTGATAGTGGTTTAGGAGCATTGAAAAAAATTGCTTTATATTATAGAAATATGTATCAAGGCAAAATAATAGCAGTAACCGGTTCTAATGGAAAAACTACCACCAAGGAAATGATAGCGAGTACTTTAAGCAGTAAATATAAAGTATTTAAAAGTATTAAAAGTTATAATAATGTTATAGGAATATGCAAAATGCTTCTTAAATTAAAAGAAGAAGATGTTGCAGTTTTTGAACTTGGTATGAATCATGCTGGTGAAATAAAAGAAATGGTTGATATATTAAAACCTGATATTGGTTTAATAACTAATATAGGTACAGCTCATATTGGTAATTTAGGTTCAAAAGAAGAAATACTTAAAGCAAAATTAGAAATAACTAATAGTGGTTTAGAAATGTTATTTATAAATATTGATGATGAGTATTTAAAATATGTTTTATATCCAAATATTACTAATTATAGTATTAGTGATATTGATTATTTAGAAAGTGATAATAATATTATTATTTATATTGATGATACTGAAATAAAAGTAAATACGTATGGTAAACATAATCTTTATAATATATGTAGTAGTATAGCTATAGCAAAGTATTTAAAATTATCAGCTGATGAAATAAAAAAAGGTTTAGAAGAATATCAAAGTTTTCGTATGAAAAAAATGGTTATTAAAAATACATTAATTATTGATGATAGTTATAATGCCAATCTTGAAAGTATGAAGGCTGGTATAGATTATATAAATACTTTAGATTACAAATATAAAATACTAGTACTTGGTGATATGCTAGAGCTTGGTATAGATAGTTCATATTATCATAAGCAAGTAGGTGAATATATAAGAAAAACTAGTATTACAAAAGTATATACCTTTGGTAAAGAATCTAAGTATATCGGTAATAGCTGTCAAAAAATAAGTAATCATTATATTGATAAAGATTATTTGGCTCTTGATCTAAAAGAAGATTTAGGTGAAGACACAGTTATATATTTTAAAGGTTCAAGAACTATGGGATTAGAAGAAATAATTGGAAAAATAAGATAGTTATACTATCTTTTTTGTATATTTTAATATCTTTTTAATAAAATGTTAAAAAGAGTATTGACATTTTTAAATGTTTTTAATATAATGTTAATAACAAGAGAAAAAACTCTTGATTAATTTAAAAATATGTTATTAACAAAAAGATAATAACAAAAGAGAAAGAGAGAGAGATAATTATGAAACTAGAAGAAAAGAAACAGAGACTAGAAGAATTTAAAAGTCTACTTATTATAGTAGATATGGTTAATGGATTTGTTAGGGAAGGAATGATGGCTGATAAATATATAGAACATATAATTCCTGAACAAATTAGATTAATCAAAGATTTACAAAAAGGTGAAGGTTTAGCTTTTATAAAAGACACTCATAAGCCGGGATGTAAAGAATTTGATAGATATCCAGTTCACTGCGTAGAAGATACTAGGGAAGCAGAACTTGTTGATGAATTAAAACCTTATGAAAAAGAGGCTTTAGTATATAAGAAAAATTCAACAAGTACTATATATGCTCCAAACTTTATTGAAGATATTAATATAATGAAAAATTTAAAACACATAATAATAGCTGGTTGTTGTACTGATATATGTGATTTAAACTTAGCAGTACCATTACAAAACTACTTTGATGAAATGGATAGAAGAGTTGATATTATTGTTCCTACTAACGCAGTAGAAACTTATGATGCTCCGAACCATAATCGTGATGAATATAACGCTATGGCTTTTAAAATAATGAACCAAGCAGGAATACAATTAGTCAAAAAATATGAAAGAGGTAATAACTATGGAAAATAATGAAACAATGATGACAGATTTATATGAACTTACAATGGCTCAAACATTCTTTAATGATAAAAAGATAAACGAAAAAGTTTACTTTGATGGATTTTTTAGAAATATACCATTTGAAAATGGTTATGCTTTAATGGGTGGTGTAGATAACATTATCAAATATATTCAAAACTTAAAGTTTACAAGTAATGATATAGAATATTTAAGAAGTCTAGGACAATTTAATGAAGGATTTTTAAATTACTTAAAAGATTTTAAATTTACAGGAGATATAAAGATAGTACCAGATGGTACTCCAATCTTTGCAAATGAACCAGTTATCACAGTAAGAGCTAATTTAATTGAAGCCCAAATTATTGAAACTGCTGTTTTATCTTATTTAAATAGTTGTATAAAATTTACTACAGCTGCTAAAAGAATGACTGATGCAGCTGGTAAAACTCCAATTATGGAATTTGGTGCTAGAAGAGCAGATGGTCCAGAAGCAGCCGTACTTGCAAGTAAATGTTCTTATATTGCTGGATGCTGCGGTACTTCAAATGTAAAAGCTGGTAAAGAGTATGGTATTCCAGTAATGGGGACTATGGCTCACTCAATGGTAACTGAAGAAGAAAACGAATATGAAGCCTTCTTAAAATATGCTAAAACATATCCAAATAATACAGTATTTTTAGTAGATACCTATGATACTTTAAGAAGCGGTATTCCAAATGCTATTAGAGTAGCTAGAGAATATTTAATCCCTAACGGTTACACTCTAAAAGGAATTAGAATTGATTCAGGAGATTTAGCTTATCTTTCTAAAGAAGCAAGAAAAATGCTTGATGAAGCAGGATTCCCTAATACTAAAATTTGTTTATCAAATGGTCTTGATCCATTTACAATAAAGTCTTTAAAAGAGCAAGGTGCTGTTATTGATAGCATTGGTGCTGGTGATAATATTGCTGCTCCAAAAGAAAGAGTTGGAGTTGTTTATAAATTAGTTGGTAAAGAAGAAAATGGCAATATTATTCCTAAAATTAAAGTAAGTAATGATGCAGCTAAAACAATTAATCCAGGATACAAGAAAGTATATCGCTTTTATGATAAAAAAACCGGTTATGCTTTAGGCGATGTAATTGCAGTTCACAATGAATTAATACCAAATGATGTATTTACATTAATTGATCCAGAAAATGAATTAAATAAAAAAGTAGTAAAAAATTATGAAGTAAAAGAAATACAAGAACAATTATTTAAAGATGGACAGTTAGTATATAATGATCCAACCATGAAAGAAAAACAAAATTATTGTAATGAACAAATGGATAAATTATATCCCGAAGTTAGAAGATTAGAAAAACCACATAAATATTATGTTGATTTAACTAAAGAATTATTAAATTTAAAAAAAGAGTTGATTCTTGAACATAGACAAGAAGTTGAAGAAAAAAATAAGGAATTAGTAAAACATGCGTAAAGAAAAATTAGAGGAATTAAAAAAATATATTGAAGAGTTAAAAACTATTCAGGTATCAGAGAATAGAAATACTTCAGGATTTCTAAATGTTGAAAGATATAGATTTACTTTAAATAATGGTCAAACAATTAAAAGAGATAAAATACTTAAAAATCATGAAGATGGTAGTGCCGCTATCGTTCTTCCAGTAACAACTAGTGGTGACATTATCCTAGCAGTTGAACCCAGAGTATTTACCAAAAGAACAGTTGGAGTAGATTTACCAGCCGGTTATATTGAACTAGGAGAAAGACCAGAAATAGCAGCTAGAAGAGAACTTTTAGAAGAAACAGGTTATAGTGCTAGTGAGATGATTAAACTTGGTAGTTTTTATCAAGATCAAGGTTGTTCAGCTGCTCTTAATCATTACTTTTTAGCAAAAAATTGTGAAAAAGTAAGTGAGCAAAAATTAGATGAAGGCGAATTTGTTAAGTACTTTATATGTACTTATGAAGAAGCTTTAGAACTTGTTGAAATGAATTATATAGAAGGATTAAATAGTGCTTATGCTTTAGAAAAAGCAAAAGAGTATATAAAGAGGAGATAGTTATGAAAAAGGAAGATTTAAGATTAATAGTACTTGATAATATAGAAGATTTTGGTAATAAGACAAACGAGTATTTGAAAGAAGTAAATGGAACTAATGAAGATTATATTATTCCTATTACTAGAGATAGATTTAGTAATGGTGAAGGAAAAATAAAAATAGGTGGGACAGTAAGAGATAAAGATATATACATAATAAGTGATGTTGGTAATTATGATGTAACTTATAATATGCATGGTTTTACTCATCATATGTCACCTGATGAACACTTTCAAGATATAAAAAGAGTAATATCTGCAATAAGTGGATATGCCTCTAAAATAACACTTGTAATGCCACTTTTATATGAATCAAGACAACATAAAAGAAAAGGTAAAGAATCTTTAGACTGCGCTATAGCGTTAAAAGAACTTGAAGCACTAGGTGTAAATCATATAGTTACATTTGATGCTCATGATCCTAATGTTGCTAATTCCATACCAAATCTTCCTTTTGAAAATTTCTACCCAACTCATGATATATTAATTGATTTAGTTACAAAGGAAGATATAGATAATTTACTTGTTGTCAGTCCAGATATGGGTGCTATGGAAAGAACTAGATATTATGCTGAAATGCTTGGTAGTGATGTAGGGGTATTTTATAAAAGAAGAGATTTAAGTAAGGTAGTTAATGGTAAGAATCCTATTGTAGAACATGTATACATGGGAGCGGATGTAAAAGGTAAAAATATAATTGTTGTTGATGACATGATTGCTAGTGGCTCATCAATGATAGAAGTAGCTTCTTTATTAAAAGAAAAAGGTGCTAATAAAATATACTTTGTTGCCACATTTGCGCTTCTTACTGAAGGACCAGATGCTTTTATCAAAGCTTATAATGAAGGATTATTTAACAAACTTTATACAACTAATTTATCTTATGTATCAGAAGTTATAAAAAAGGAAACTTGGTATCAAGAAGTGGACTGTTCAACTAGAATGGCAAAAATTATAAATGCATTAAATAACAGAGAATCTTTAAAATCATTATTTAATGGTAAACAAGAAATTCTAGATATGGTAAAGGAAAAAAATAATAAGTAATATGAAAAGTTTACAAGTATTAACACCTGCTAGAAAATGTATATTTAACTGTCCATTTTGTATTGCTAAAACGCATAAGCATCATAATCTTTTTAATAACAATTATGAAAATAAATATGATTTATGGAAAGACAACTATGTAAAAATTTTAACTAATAATCAAGACTTAAAAACTATTGTAATAACAGGTACAAATGAACCTATGCAAGATCAAGATTATGTTAAAGAAGTTATTAAAATAACTCGTAAAATTAGACCTAATGTAAAAATTGAATTACAAACAAGATTTTATAAAAAACTTGATATTTTTAATGAAATGGATATTGTAGCTTACAGTATTAGTGATTTTAAATTATTAAATAAAATAGGTGTAGTAGATAAAGGTGCAAGATATGTTCTTATATTAACAGATACTTTTGATAATAAATCACTTAATGACATTCTAAAAGAAGTTCCAAAAAATGTCACGCAAATAACTTTTAAGGTATTACATGATAGTAAAGGTGTTAACCCATTAATTGATGAATGGATTAAGAATAATAAAATCTCAATAAATACAGTGGAAAAGTTAAAAGAAGAAATAAAAAATTATAAGGGAAACTGCTCAATTATATTTGATGAAAATTGTATGGAAGCAAAAAATAGATACATGATATTTCGTGAAGATGGTTTACTTTATAAAGATTTTGATAGTAATAAACCAGTAGAAATATAGGAGGTTAATTATGAAGATAGGTATATTTGGAGGATGTTTTAATCCACCTCATAAGATGCATAAAAATATAGCAATAGAGCTTATTAACAATAATTACTTAGATAAAGTTATATATGTACCAACAGGTAATAAATATAATAAAACTGATTTAATAAGTGATGTAGATAGATTTAATATGCTTAAAATTATGTGTCAAAATAATATTAATTTAAATGTATCTGATTATGAATTTAAAACCACTTTAACATATACTTATCAAACATTAGATTATTTCAAAAGTATTAATTCAAATGATGATATATATTTCATATGTGGAGCAGATAATATATTAGAAATTGAAAACTGGAAAAATAGTAATTATCTTTTAGAAACATATAAATTTATTGTTATTAATAGAGATGATAAAGATATAAGTAAAGTAGCTAATAAATATAAAAATAAAATTATTGTTGCAAATATTAAAGAACTTGATGTTTGCTCTACAGAAATTAGAAATAATATTAAAAAAAATAATCTTATTTATTTGAAGAAAGTTCTTGATATAGATATATTAAATTATATAATTTTAAATAATTTATATAAAAATTAGGAGGAAAAAATGAAAAAAATATTAAAAGCTTTTAGCATATTTGAATGGATAATGGTTTTAATAGTAACTATTTTTACAATATATTTTTGCATAATAGATAAAACCAATTCTTGGTTATATCTTATTATTGACGCAGTAGCAGCAATAAGTGGAATAATATGTGTTGTATTATGTGCTAAAGGAAAGAAGAGCCAGTATGTATGGGGATTACTAAATATAATAGGTTATATTATAATAGCTTGGATTAATAGATATTATGGAGAAGTAATGCTTAATGGTTTATATTATTTGCCATCACAGTTTATAGGTTTTTATTTATGGGGTAAACATACAAACAAAATAACTAATGATGTTGAAGGAAAAAAGTTAACTGTTCAAAAAACAGTATTATGCTTAGTTATATGTTTAATAGCAATATTAATATATAAATTATGTTTAGATTTTCTTGGTGGTAGAAGTACACTTTTAGATAGTTCTTCTACAGTTATATCTATTATTGCAAATTTACTTATGTTATTTAGATATCGTGAGCAGTGGCTTCTTTGGATAATTATTGATGTTATTACAGTTGCTATGTGGGTTATAGCTAATGATTTAATAATGGTAACAATGTGGTCTGTATATTTATTAAATGCTTTTTATGGATATTTCAACTGGACAAAATTAGCTCAAACTGGTGGTGAACAGCTTGAATAAGGTAGGTATGTATGGAGGAAGTTTTAATCCTCTTCATCTAGGACATGTAAATGATATAATTAAAGCTAGTAATATGTGTGAAAAACTTTATGTTGTATTAAGTGTTAGCAGTGATGAAAATGAAATTGATCATAGAGAAAGATTTATGTGGTTAAAAAATATAACTAGTGATATGTCTAATGTCGAAGTTTTTGAAATCTATGATAATAGCACTTCTAAAGATAGTTATGATTGGAAAAAAGGTGCTGATGAAGTAAAAAGAATTATTAATAATGATATTGATATTGTATTTGCTGGTTCTGATTATGAAGGTGAAAATCTTTGGGAACAATTATATTCAAGTAGCATAATTAAATATTTTTCTCGTAATGAAATTAATATATCTTCTACCCAAATAAGAAGTAATCCTTATAATTATTTTGAATATTTACCAAAGTGTGTTCAAAAGTATTATACAAAAAAAGTATGTGTTGTAGGAACTGAAAGCTGTGGAAAATCAACCTTAGTACGTAATCTAGCTAAATATTTTAATACTAATTATGTTAGTGAGGCTGGAAGAGATGTATGTGATGAAGCAGGCGGAATTGATAATATGCAAACATATCATTATCTAAAAATATTATTAGAACACAAAAAGACAGAAGAAACTAGTTTACAAACAGCAAATAAAGTTTTACTTATTGATACAGATTCTTTAATAACTTTATATTATTATATGTTAGGTTTTAAAGATAATATTAATGATGCTATAGGAGAGATAGCAAAAAACATATCAAAATTAAATAAATATGATTTATATATATTTTTAGAGCCAGATGTTAAATGGGTACAAGATGGTACAAGAACTTACGGTGATACGCAAATAAGAGAAAAAAATAATAAATTACTTAAAGAAATTTTTAAAGATAATAATATTAACTACATAACTATTTCAGGTGATTATGAACAGAGGTATGAAAAAGCAAAACAGCTAATTAAGAAAATTATTTAGATACTAAGTGTATTCTATTTTTTTAAAAGTTGTGTTATAATTAAAATGTTAAAAAGAGGTGCTATATGTACGGAGCAATTATAGGTGATGTTGCTGGTTCTTACCTTGAAGTATTAGAAGCAAAATCAAAAAAAGACAAAATAAAAAGATCAGTAATGGAAAGAAAAATAATTATGGATAGAAGTGTTCCTCTTTTTACAGCGAATACTTCTTGTACTGATGATTCAGTTTTAACATGTGCTATTGCCGATGCAATACTTAATAATAAAGATTATGGAACTACTTTAAAAGAGTATGGTTTAAGAGAAGTAGATATGGGGCTTGATATGTATGGTCGTGGACGATTTGGCAAAGGTTTTGTTGAGTGGGTAAATGGTGACTTTATAGGAGAAAGTTACGGTAATGGTAGTGCTATGAGAATATCTCCTGTAGGATTTCTATTTGATGATTTAGATAAAATTAAAGAAGAATCTTATAAAGCAACTTTTCCTAGTCATAATTATCCTGAATCTTTTAAGGCAGCAGAAGCTGTTGCGGTATCAATATATATGCTTAACTGTAAAATATCTAAAGAAGAAGTGAAAAAATATATTGAAAGACATTACTTTTCATTAAAATTTAATTTAGAAGATTTAAGGGAAGATTACCAGTTTACTAGTAAAGCTATAGATTCTGTACCACAAGCTATATACTGTTTTTTAGAGTCAACTGATTTTGAAGATGCTATTAGAAAAGCTCTATCAATTGGTGGTGATACTGATACTATAGCAGCTATAACCGGCTCTTTAGCAGAAGCTTACTATGGTGTACCAGAATATCTTATAGAAGCAGTCAAACCTTATATTAAAGATTATATGTTTCCTATAATAGATAAATTTTATAATAAAGAAAAGAGTAAAGTATATGAAAAATGTAATAGAGATTTTAACAAAAAATAATAAAACAATTAGTACAATGGAATCTTGTACAGGTGGAGCACTTGTTAATGCTATAACTAATGTAGAAGGTGCCAGTGAAGTACTTAAATTTAGTGCTGTAACATACTCTAATGAATTTAAAATTAAAATGGGAGTAGATAGTACTGTTATTGATAAATACACTGTATATAGTATGGAAACAGCTATAGAGATGGCTAAACATATAAGTGATTATGCTAATTCTAATTATGGTATAGGAATAACAGGTAAAATAAATAGGGAAGATCCAAATAATACAGGCGGATCAATAAGTACTATCTATGTATGTATATATGATGGAGATAATAATACTTATAATAAGATTTATATAGATGCTATAAAAGGAACAAGAGAAGATAATAAAAATAATATTATAAATGTAGTAACTGAAGCATTAATTGAGATTATTAAATAAAAATATGTTATAATCAAAATAGACAAAAGAGGTGTTATTTATGGAAAAAGAATATAAAAGTGAAGAGGAGTTTTTACAAGCATATGATTCAAGTATGTTTGAAAAATTATCAGTAACTACTGATTTATTAATACTTAGCGTAGCTAATGGTGATCAAGAAAATTATCGCAAACTTAATCAAAAATATTTTAGTGTTCTTTTAGTTAAAAGAAAAGAATATCCATTTAAAGATAAATGGTGTTTACCAGGAGGATTTGTTAAAATAGATGAATCTCTTGATGATGCAGCTACAAGAATACTTGCTAATGAAACAAACTTACATAATATTTATACTGAACAGTTATATACATTTGGAGCAGTAAATAGAGACCCTAGAATGCGTATTGTAAGTACTTCTTATATGGCTCTAGTAGATAAAAATAGACTAGATGATAAATTATATGAAGATGCTTCTTGGTTTAATATAATGGTCTTAGAAGATGAAAAAACAATTGATGTAACACTTGATAATGGTACAGAAGAAATAAGATTTACCATTAAGAAAGCATTACATGAATTAACTACGGATAGATATAAATATGAAATAGTTAAAAATGATAAACTCGCTTTTGATCATCCAATTGTTATAGTAGCAGGTATGGAAAGATTAAAAAACAAAATAGAGTATACCGATATAGTATTTAATATGATGCCAGAATATTTTGCTCTAGGAGAACTTCAACAAGTATATGAAGTAATATTAGGTAAGAAACTATTAGATCCCGCTTTTAGAAGAATAATAGCTGATAAAGTAGAAAAAACAACTAAAGTAAAAACAGGTGGTGGCCATAGGCCATCAGCATTATTTAGGTATAAGAAAAATGATAAAAAGAATTAAGTTTTATCCTAACAATAGTGAAATATCTAACGAACTATTAAAAACAGCTACTAAAGAATTTTTAGAAGGTGGATTTGAAATAGTTGATGAAGATTATGAACTAGCTATTGCTATCGGCGGCGATGGTTCATTTTTAAGAATGCTTAAAGAAAATGGTTTTAATAGTAATATATACTATGTAGGAATAAATACCGGTACATTAGGTTTCTTACAAGAAATAAAACCTAATGAGATACTTGAATTTATTAATAAGTTAAATAAAGAAAAATATTCTATAGAAAAAATAGCTGTTCAAGAAACAACAGTAATAAATAATGATACTAATGATAAATTTTATTCTTTAAATGAAATACTAGTAAGAGAAGAAAGTTTAAATACAGTTGCTCTTGAAGTTAAAGTTGACGATGAATTACTTGAAAAGTATGTTGGTGATGGTCTTATGGTTTCAACATCAGTAGGTTCTACGGCATATAACCTAAGTTTTGGTGGTAGTATCGTTTATGGATCACTTCCAACTTTACAAATAACTCCAATCGCACCACTTAATTCAAAAGCCTATCGTGATTTATTAAATTCAGTCATAGTACCAGAAAATAAAATAATTACTATGATACCTAGTAAAGAGAAAAAAGATTTATTAATCACCATTGATGGAAGAAATAAAGTATATAGAAATGTAGATAAAATTATAACAGTTGTGAATAATAAGCATATCAATTGCTTAAGATTAGATGATTATAGTTTTACAAAAATAGTTAACGAGAAGTTTTTAAAATAATTAAAGACTTCTTTTTATTTCTTTATAATTGTAATTATTTGGTTAATATTCATATGGAAGACCTCCTTAAATGTTGTGTACAATTACATTTTAGCAAAAGGTCTTCCTTTTTGTATACTTAATCCCAAAACTATTTTACACTATCATTACTTATAACTATTTGACAAAATATGAATTAGTGTTATAATACGCTTCAATAAAAGAGTGATATTGCGTTCCTTATTAAATTATAGTTTCTATTCTTTACAAAAATAGGTATATATGCTATCATAAGTTGAAATTTGTCTAGATTTATATGGAGGTATTTCAATGTCAAAAAACATTATAGTTACTGGATCTGCTAAAGGAATAGGTTTAGCATGTGCTAAATTGTTTTTAGAAAAAGGTTATCAAGTAATAGGTCTTGATAATGATGCAATAGCGATTAATGAATTAATAAAATCAAATATAGGTATTGATTATATTTGTTGTGATATATCAAATAGCAAAGATATTTTAAAAGTATGCAAAGAAATTATTAGCAAATATCAAAAAATAGATATTTTAATTAATAATGCTGCTATTCAAATAAATGATAATTTTGAAGAATATACTTACGAAAATTGGTCAAAAGTAATGAATACAAATTATTTTGGTGCCTGCAATTGTATAAGCAGTTTTATTAAATACATGCCTAAAGATTCTACAGTATTAAATATATTATCTGTTCATTCAAATAAACCACGTAAAAATAGAAATGCTTACGATAGTTCTAAGAGTGCTTTAGAGATGCTTACAAAGGAACTTGCTTTAGAATTTGCTGATAAAGGAATAACAATTAATGCTCTTTCTTTTGGAGCTGTTAATACTAATATGAATAAGAGTTGGGAGAAAAATCCCACCGAAAAACAGGAAGCTTTAAGTAAAGTGCCAATGAAAATAATTTTTGAAGATAAAAACATTGCCCATTTTGCTTATGTTATTACAAGTGAATTTTCTAAATATACGACAGGAAGTATATTCATTGTTGATGGAGGTAGAAGTTTAATATGATGATTCCAAATATTAAACTTAATAAAACTTTTGATTTAAGTGTTTATCAAAATCAAGACTTTATTCCATATTTAAATTTATATAATAAATTTACTAGTGATAATATAATCTTAATTAAAGAGTTAATTGAAAATGGTTACTTTATTGTCCCATCAAATATATATCATTTTGCTTGGGGTTTTGAAAAAACATTTATGCCTTTTTCTGATAAACTTTTCAAAATTATTTCAAATAATAAAGGAGATACATCTTTACAAATTCATCCCATTAAAAATGAAAAATGGATATCTTTAAATAATAACAGCGTAGTTTATGACCAAACAAAAGAATTTCTTTTACGCAAATATAAACAAGTTATTATACCTAAAAATACTGTTCATGCTTTAAAAAAGAATGCCCATATTCTTGAAATTCAAGATAATAATATATTTGATTCTAAAGAAACACTAAGAATATATGATAAACTTGGTCGGGAAACCTCTTTACCAAATGACTATTATAAATATTTCATGCCATACTTAGTAAGTGAATTTATTTTTAAAGATCCAACTTTTAATAATGATCAAAATGGCGATCGAATACTTTTCTTATTTGATGGTTATGTTCAGATAGAATATAATGGCCAAATAATAAAATTAGACAAAACTGAAGAATTATATTTTCTAAAAGAGAATGTAAAGATTATAAATATTATAGGTAATTCCATTATATCTTTATGTTCATATTATAAGAGTGCTGAAAATGAAAGATAGTATAAATGTATCTGATATAATTAAAGAGTCAAAAAAGTATAATTTATTCATTTTTGATTTTGATTATACTTTAACAACTAATCAAAGTGAAAGTAGTATAGGTGTATTTACTAACTATTTATCAGACAGTTATAAATTAAAGAAAAAAATGCTTGATAAAATAATATTAGGTATTAGTAATGAAAAATTATTAAGATTGTTTTGGAAAATCAAAATAAATGTTTTATCAAATAATTTAAAATCTTACAATGTTGATAACATATTATTTGAAAAAGATTTTATAATCCGTGACGATTTTAAACATTTATTTAATTATTTGCTTTTGGAAAAAAAACAAATAATCATTTATTCTTCAGGACTTGATTTTGTAATAAAAAGGATACTTAAAAAAAATAATTTATGGAGTGATAGTATAAAAATACTCGCTAATAGTGTTGATAATAAAGTATTAGATAACGTTATAACACCTAAGAAGAAAAAAATAGATATAAAAGAAAAAAGTGTCATGATATTCGGTGACAAAAAGGAAGACTTAGATATTCTTGAATATGGCAGAAAATTTATTGTAAAGGATACAATATACTTGTATGATGGTGATAATGATGCAAGATAGTTTAATAAAACAAAAATATGTTAATATTAATCGTAATAATATTAATGGTGCTTTTTTTATAGGTGATACAGGTATATTTTATAAAATATTAACAAAAGAAGAATATAAACAAGAAATAGAAGCTTACGATTTAATAAAAAAATATTATCGAGTTCCTCAAAGGTATTTTAATATTGCAAATAATAATAAATATATAGTTGGTTATGAATATATTAATAATATTGATGTTAATAAGGGTTTATTAGTAGATTATTTTTCTAATAATGATATTTTAACAGATAAATATTATGAAATAATTAATATATATGCAAGTGTTTTTAATAATACCATCTGTTTAGGAAATTATACTAACTGTAAAATTCTTTTTGATAATAGATTAGATAATAGATTTAAAGCGAATTATAATAATAAATTTTTAAATAGTCTTAATGGTAAACAAATAAAAATCAATTCACAAAAATGTATTATAAATTTAGATAATATTATCAGTAACGTAAAAAAATATTTTGAAGTTAAAACGCCAACTTTTCTTGTTGTATCCCAGTGTGATCCTAATGATTTAAATGTTTGTGAAGATGGCATGATTCTCGATTATACTCCAGGTGGTTATGTTCCTTTAATGGCTGAAGTAGCAACCTTCTTTTGGTACTATTTAGCTCAAGGGGAATATTTAGCTGTAAAGTATAATAAGAAAGCTTTTAATAATCATAGTAATATAAAAAAAAGGATTAACAAGGTTACTTTTAGTGATGATAAAGTAATTCATAATTTTAGAGAAATAAGAAGAGATGCTATTATATTATATATGAAAAAGGTAACAAAACCAGCTCTAGAAAAAGTTGATTTTAAGGATTGGTATAACGAATTTAAAGTCTTCTTAGCTATGAAAGTTATGGCAGTATTTGATTTTGATACTATGGAAGAAAAGGATATTATTTTATCAATAGGATATCTTCAATTATTTTTTGATAAAAATTTTGAAAATATAGATGATTTTATAAATTATATAGAGGAGTTATAAGTATGATAAATTTAAACAAGGAAAGTTCTAAAACAATAGTTGGTTTTAATATTGGTCATAATGCTAGTTGTACTGTTATTCACAAAAATAAGCTAATATCTATTGCGGAAGAACGTTTAAATGGCAAAAAGTATTCAGAAGGTTATCTTTATTCTTTAGCGTATTGTCTAAAAGAATTAGGAATTAAAGTAAGCGATGTTGATCTTTTTGTTTCAAGTAATTATGGAAAAGAACTTCCAGAAAATTATCAAGGTGATTTAAACATTTTAGGAACAAGTGATAAGTCTAAGTTTATTAGTGTTGATCATCATTTTTCACATGCTTGTAGTTCTTATTATTTATCTGATTTTGATCAAGCAATAATTGTTGTTATTGATGGTCTTGGTAATAATAATGATACTGAAAGTTACTATATTGGAAAAGGTAATAATATTGAAAAAGTCGGTGGTAATGATCCTAATAGGTCAAAATATAATGGTATTGGAAGAACATATGAAACTTTTACAAATTATTGTGGTTGGAGTGCTCAAGAAGCTGGTAAAACTATGGGATTATCTGCTTATGGTAAAAGCAAGTATAGTAATATAGATTTATATGAGATAAATGATAATTTAGAAATAACAAGTAAATGTGAAGGCAAATATATTGAAGGCGCTAAGAACTTTATTAAAAAAAATAATTTAGATTTTGGTAAGGAATGTATGGGTTTTGAAAACAAAGATGCTGCTTATTATGTTCAAGAGCAAACTGAAAAAATTATTTTAGAATTAATTAATAGATTGTATGATAAATATAAAATTAAAAATATTTGTTTAGCTGGTGGTGTTTTTCTAAATGGCATACTAAATCAAAGAATTTTAGATGAAACACCAATTGAAAACTTATTTGTGGCACCATGTTGTGATGATACTGGTCAATCATTAGGTAATGTTCTATATGGCTATAATACTTTTTATAATCATCAAGATCGTATTAATTTAGACTCTCCATATTTAGGTAGATGTTATAGTGAAGAGGAAATTCTTGATGTCTTAGAGAAAAAACAAGAAACATTTATCTTACCTTACCAAGTAAAATCTTGTAATTATCATTATCGAAAAATGGATGATACTTTTAAAGAAGTTGCTAATATATTAAAAGATGGTAAAATAATAGGATGGTTTCAAGATGGTAG
>Ga0172378_10002743_pt1 | contig 16539 bp, 13 predicted proteins | sample GrowelOW332metaG_FD_119755 | JGI IMG/M metagenome (GOLD analysis project Ga0172378, IMG submission 119755) | Groundwater microbial communities from an aquifer near a municipal landfill in Southern Ontario, Canada - Pumphouse #3_1 metaG | ecosystem: Environmental > Aquatic > Deep subsurface >... | reverse complement strand
TTGTTTGAAATTCTAACAGGCAGAATCACTGCAATAACAGCCGCCGCTGCCGCAAAACCAATTATTGTTTTGTAGGAAGAAGAGTTCTTAAATATGTTGAAAGGATGAACATTCTTTTCAGTGACCTTGCTGTAAGAAAGACGTGCTTGCAACCTTTCAAAACTTGCCTTCATAGCCTCTGGGGTAAGAGTTATGTTTTTGCAGTCAGCCGCAAATGACTGGTGCAAAGCTTTAAGTTTGTTTAACTCAGCCTGGCAACTTGGACATGCTTTTACATGGTTTTCATACTCTGCAACATAAGCCGCAGGAAGTTCGTTGTCTAAGTAGATTGAATGAATATCTTTTTCAGGACATGTAGACATCATCTGCTCCTATAATTTTTGATAGCAATTCTCTTGCCCGGAAAACACGTACTTTGACGTTCCCCTCTGTTATTCCAAGCACCTTGCCAATTTCCTTGTAATTTAAATCGCCATATTCACGAAGAACTATGACTTCTTTTAGTTTATTAGGCAGCTGGTTAAGTGCATCTTGCGCCGACTTAACTGCTTCTGCCTTTAGCAAATCAACTTCACCAGAGTCAAATTGCTGCCTTCCTTCATACAATGCCTTGTGGTACGCCCTGCTTTCCCTTGCCTTTCTTTTTACATAGTTAAGCGAGGCATTTTTTACAACGCGTATAAGCCAGAATTTTGCGTCATCAAGCGACGGAAACACAAGCTTTTTTTCGTTGGCCTTTATGTATGAATCATGCACCAAGTCTTCTGCCGCTTCTTCATCGTTTACAACACGGAATGAAACTTTGAAAAGCAGCTGCATTGTTGCATCGTATAATGTTTTGAAGTCCTGCGGATTGTCGCATTTTATTTGATTCCCTTTGTTTGCAGGAACTTCTTCATAATTAGAAAACACAATTACCCCTTTAGGTTACACTTAAGAAACTATTTTCTTTCCCAGACAGGGCCGTTAGGGGTGTCTGTTACTACAATGCCTTTTTCTGTAAGAATTTTTCTTATTTCATCGGCACGTGCAAAATTCTTTGCCTTCTTGCTTTCTGTGCGTTCTTTTACAAGAGCGTTTATTTCATCAGCTTCAGAGTCGCCTTCATGTGTGTTGACACTAGCGGCTGTTGATTTTGACTCCAGCGCCTCTTTTGCGCTTTCTACAAGCCTTAGGCCCGTAACGCTGTCCATTCTGTGAACAAGCTCCACTGCCTCTTTTGGTTCAAGAGAGCTGTCTTTTACAACAGTCTGAAGTACGCTCATTGCAACCGGTGTGGAAAGGTCGTTTTCCAAGGCAGCCTTGAAGTCAGAAATGTACTTCTCGGCCTTTTCACTCAAGCTTTTGACATCTGCCGCTTCTGCTTTAGCGTATTTCTTTGCAGTGTCTAGAGTTGCAACACCTCCTGCATTTTCTGCAAGCTTTGCAATTCTTTGAACAAGAGCCGCCCTTGAGTTTTTAGCGCTGTCCATTGCGTCCCAGCTAAAGTAGATTTGCTTACGGTAATGTCCGCCCAACAAGAAGAACCTGTAGTCCAACGCATTGTAGCCCTTACCTATAAGTGTCTGAAGTGTTAAAAAGTTACCGCTAGACTTGGACATTTTTGCGCCCTCGCCGTTTTCTGCGGATTTTTTATCTTTTGCAATAACAAGGAACTCGTTATGCAGCCAGTAGTTAACCCACTTTTTGCCAGTAGCGCCTTCGCTTTGTGCAATTTCATTTGTATGGTGAATAGGAATATGGTCAATTCCGCCTGTATGAATGTCAAAATGCTCGCCCAAGTACTTCATGCTCATTGCGGAACATTCTATATGCCATCCAGGATAGCCTCTTCCCCACGGGCTTTCCCAAGTTAACGCCTGATTTTCAAATTTGCTTTTTGTGAACCAAAGCACAAAGTCGTAAGGGCATCTTTTGTTCTTGTCAACTTCAATTCTAGCGCCAGCCTTTAAGTCGTTTATATTGATGTTTGCCAAGTCGCCGTAATGAGGGAATGTTGTAACGTCGTAGTAAAGGTTCCCGCCCGACATATAAGTGTGTCCGTTTGCTTCAATCCGTTTAATCAGCTCAATCATTTCTGGAACATGCTCTGTTGCCTTGCAAACAACATCCGGCCTTATTATGTTCAAGCAGTCTAGGTCCTTGAAAAAAGCGTCTGTGTAGAACTGAGCCACCTCTAGAACAGATTCATGCTTTTCTTTAGCAGTTTTGAGCATTTTGTCTTCGCCTTCGTCAGCGTCGCCTGTTAAATGTCCAATGTCTGTAATGTTCATGACGTGCTTTTTGTCAAATCCTAAGAAAGTTAATGTGCGGTCAAGCGTGTCTAGAAAAACATAAGCGCGCAAGTTGCCAATATGGGCATAATTGTAAACTGTAGGCCCGCATCCGTAGAAGCCAGCAAAACCTGGTGTGATTGGAACAAAATCCTGCATTTCGTGGCCCAAAGTGTTGTATAAACGTAATCCCATAGTTCCTCCAAAGCGCTTTTTTTAGCTAGCAAATCAAGTTTTGCTAACATCTCGTAACTTTTTAATTCTTTATGTATAATAGAATATATGAAAGATAGCATACGAGAAATAGGCGAAAATATCAATAAGTCGCACTTTTTTGAAGGCGATATAAAATATGATGAAGTGATGAAAAACCACACTACAATGAAGGTTGGCGGCAGCGCGGCTCTTTTTGCAGAACCGTCAACTGTTATGGCCGCCGCAGAAGTTTTTGCTTTATGCTCAGAAAGCGGTGTTCCTGTTTTTAAGGTTGGCGGTGGCAGCAATCTAATAGTAAGCGACGAAGGCTTTGAAGGAGCGGTTGTTTCAACAGAAAAAATAAAAGGCATTTGCTTCAAAAAATCAGAGGAAGATAGCTGCTTAAAGCTTTTAGACAGTTCTGTACGCGATTTAGCAATAAAGCTGAACCTTGCGCCAAGAAAAGTTTTTGTTGAGTGCTCTAGCGGTGTTAAAATGAATGAAGTTTCTGATTTTTGCGCAAAGTACGGCATTACCGGCATGGAAAAATTTGCGGGGCTTCCTGGCACTGTGGGCGGCGCTTGCTACATGAACGCGCGCTGTTTTGAAAAAAGCATAAGCGAAGTCATAAGCTCAGTTGAATATTTAGATTTGTCGAATCTTGATGAAATAAAAGCCTGTTTAAAAAAATATTCATCAAGTGAAAATGTAAAATCAGGCGATGTTAAAAAAATAGAGGAAGATTCAATTGTAAAATCATACAATATGAATGATAATGACTGGGGCTACAAACATTCGCCTTTTATGCAAAAGAATTCACTTGTTTCAAAAGTTGTGTTTTCCTGCGTTGCGTTAAGCCAGAACATCTTTGACAGAACAAGCGCCGCGTTGCCAGAAATACAAATGTTAATAAAAAAGCAGAACGACATTTACATTCAGACTAGAATTGCAAAAGGTCACTTTAAGGCACCAAGCGCAGGCAGTGTGTTTAAAAACAATCATGAAGCCGGAAAGCCAAGCGGAGTTTTAATTGATGAAGCGGGACTAAAAGGAACAGTTATGGGTGGCGCCCAAGTTGCACCGTGGCATGGAAACTTTATTATAAACAACGGAAACGCAACTGCAAAGGATATATACAATTTAGTGAATCTTGTTCAAAGAAAAGTTAAGGAAGACACAGGCTTTACTTTAGAGCCAGAAGTTGTTTTTTGCGGCAAAGGCTTTGACGAACAAGTTTAATTTCCTTATGAAGTCATTTGTTTATTCCGATAATAAAGTAAGGTTGTACTCTGTTTAATTGACAAATAGAGTTTTGAAACATATACTTATACAGATAGGGTGGATTAAAAATTGTTACAGTTGTCATTTGTAAATTTCAGAAAAGACTCTTACATGGTTGTTGAAGGGAAATCCGAAAGCGACCGATTTTATATTATTCAAAGTGGAAGAGTCCGTTGCCACCATGAAAATGAAGTGCCAGGCGCAACTCCAGATATGCTTGGTCCTGGAGACTTCGTTGGCGTTATTCCTTGTATGTCAGGGCACAGCCAAATTGAAAGTGTAGTTGCTTTGACAGATGTTGTTGCAATTTCTGTACGACGCGACCAGTACCCTGAACTTATTATGCGCAATACTCCTGTCGCTATGAAAATCATCCGCACATTTGCAAACAAAATGCGCACTCTTAACGACAACCTTACACAGCTTACTCTAAAAAACAAAGTAATAGATTCACCAGAACAGCTTTTTGCAATTGCCGCTTACTATGAAAAAGTAGGGCAGCCTAACATTGCAATTTACGGCTACTATCAATATTTAAAAGCTTGTCCTAGAGGTGAAAATGTTGAAAAGGCAAAGCAGCGTTTTCTTGCATTAAAGCCAAGAACACATGCAGTTTACTTTGAAAGCAACAATGACTTGCTCCGTGTTTATCCAAAAGACACAATGGTTTTCTCTGAATGCCAGAGCGGGCAGGACATGTTCATTATTCAGGAAGGATCTGTAAGAATTACAAAAGTTTCTGATGGAAATGAAGTAACCCTTGCTCTTCTTAAAAAAGGCGATATGTTTGGCGAAATGGCGCTTCTTGAAAACAAGCCACGTTCAGCCAGCGCAATTGCACATGAAGACTGCCGCCTTATGACAGTTAACAGACAGAACTTTGACCAAATGGTTGCGACACAGCCTCAGCTAATTGCACGCCTTACAACAATGCTTGCAGACCGCTTGTGGTCAATGTACCGCCAGCTTTCTAACACTCAGCTTCATGATCCTCTTGCTAAGATGATTGATATGCTTGCTCTTCAGGTTGAGAAAATCAAAATAACAATTGCTCCTAATGTTTCTTATCAAACAGATTTGACTGCTTATGATGTTGCAAACATGTGCGGCATTCCTCAAGACGAACAGGCTTCCCCTATGTACAAGTTGAGCACAGATTCCCATGTAAGAATTGTGGACGGTAAAATTCTCATTCCAGATGTGCTTGAGCTTTTAAAACAGGCGGCATTCTACCGCAAACAGAACAGCTATCGTTAATGAAAGTAAATATTTGCTATAAAAAAATAATTTTCTTTTCTCTATGTTTGTTTTTGTCATCATTTTTATTTTCAGAAGAAGCATTGCCTTTTGGTTATGCAAAAATTAAGCTTGGCATGTCTGTAGACGAAGTGAAGCAGGCGTTAAAAGACGACTTGCAGTTTGGCTACCGTGGCGACAGAGATGTTTCTCTTCTGCCTGGAGATAACCGTGTTCTTATAGAAACAGACGCGACTTCCAACGGCTATTCTTTTTTAGACAGATGCTGGTTTCAATTTTACAATGGTAAGCTTTATATAATCACAATCAACATGAGCCAGCAGAAAATGGACCATTATTCTGTTTTTGACAAGCTCTGTAAAAAGTATGGCAATCCTAAATCTTTAGATCCAGAAAAATCCACATGGCAAAATGATTCTGTGATTATGTCTTTGGAAAAACCTTTGACTTTGAAGTACACAGACAAAGTTGTGTTTGATAAATTGCAGGAAGAGTCTCATGCGAATAAGTCGGTTGCAGACATGAGCCGTGAAAATTTTCTAGAAGGACTTTAATATGAAAAAGACAGTTCGTGTTTTGCTTTCATTATTTTCATTAGCTTTGATGATTTCATTTATGTCTTGCTGTTCTACAAAATTTAAGCTGCCTAAAAAAGAGCTTGAAATTGCTACTAAAGACGGACGCACTGTTGTTGTAAAAGCGGAAATTGCTGAGCTTGAGGCAGAAAGAAACTACGGCTTTATGAATAGAAAAAAAATTCCGGACGACACAGGTATGCTCTTTGTTTTTGAAAAAGACCAAGTGCTGCGCTTTTGGATGAAGGACACACCAACGGCTCTTTCTATTGCATACATAGACAGTGAAGGTACAATCCGTGATATTTTTGCAATGACACCTTACAGCCTTGCCGATGTAACAAGCTCATCTTCTGTAAGATATGCTCTTGAAGTTCCGCGCGGCTGGTACACAAGAAAGAATATTTCTGTTGGCGACAAAATAAATCTTGACGCAATAAAATAATGCTTAAAAAAAAACATCTAAAAGTGTAAGCTCTTAGATGTTTGTCGTAAGATATGACTTATGCGAAATGGTTTTGTTAAATTTCTTTATTCAACTGTTCGTATTCTGATTTTGCAAGTTTGTCGTTTGGATCAATTTCTAGAACTGTTGCAAAATATTTTCTGGCTTCTTCCTGGTCGCCTTCTTTTAATGCAAGAAAGCCCAAGTTGCTAATTATTTTTGTGTTGTCTGGATCAAGGTTAAGTGCGTCAATCAAGCTGTCTTTTGCCTCTTCATATTCGCCTGTTTCCATTTGGCAGATTGCAAGCTCGTTGTAAGTGTCCGCGTTTTCATCTCCGCCGTCACATTCCCTAGCTTTTAAAAATGCCTGCTTTGCGTCTTCAAAGCGTTCAAGCCTTCTTAGTCCCCAGCCCAAAAGGAACCACGCGTTCCAGACTTCTGGGTGCGACTGCAAGAATGGTCTTATTTCTTCAATGCCTTTTTCTTCCTGCCCGCTTGAAATTAAACTGTACGCATTTTTAAACTGAGTGTCTTCAAGATTTCTGTTTTTAATTTTATCAATCATTTCCTGAGCGCGTTCTCTTTTATAAATGCCGTTTTCTCCAAGCTCTTCGTCTTTCATATCGCAAGTAAGTGCTAGGTAGTTTTCAAATGATGACTTAGCTTCGGAGTAGTCTCTTGTTTTTGTATAGAAAAAACCTGCGTTGAAAAAAGCGTCTGGTATTTCTGGATCGCTGTCCATTGCCTGTTTGTAATAATCAAGGGCTGAAGCGTCATAAGCGTCTGCGTCTTCATTCAAACCTGTCTTACGGTAGCTGTCTGCCATTTGGTCAAAGAAGAGCGCCATGTTTAGAATAATTGCTTTGTCTTCTGGGTCAAAACCGTGAAGTGCAAGCCAAATTTCTTCTGCTAAATCCCAGTCTTCATTTTTTGCTTTTAGAATTGCCGCTTCTGCAAGCTCCTGTTTTATATTAGGGCGCGCGTCTTTTAATATAGAACGATAATATGACAAGTTAGGATTTTGTTTGTCGTATGCAAGAACTGTTAGAATGCCTGCAAGAATTTGCTCCTGTGAAAGTTCCGCCATGTTAAAACTACCTGGAGAGTCCTTGTCTTTTTTTTGCACAGGCAAAGAAATTGTTGGATCAATGTGCATTGCGTTTTTAGAAAGCACAAAGCCTTCTGGTAATTTAATAAAATAAATGGAATCCATTGGATTTGCTGGGTTCATAGTTTTTTCCTTATAATTAAATTTGTAGAATAAATTTATTTCACTTCAGCAGTGGCAGTTTTTTCTGTGGCTGCTGATTTTTGCTTGTTCAAAGATTCTGACTGTTTTGCATCTTTGTGGACAGTGTCTTTTTCTGTGACTTTAGAATCTTGATTTTTTGAATCATCCACTGTAGATGAACTTTGATTTGAATCAGCATTAGGTTTGTCTTTTGACTCTTTGCTTGTGCCGGATTTTGAATCAGATATTTTATCATCTTTGGATTCTGCTGTTTGTTTTAAACTAGGCTGTCTTTCTGCGGAATCGTTTTTAGTATTTGATTTTTCTGTAGCAGAACTTTCTTTTGCATCTTTATCATTTTTTGAGTCAGATTCTTTTGCATTTTCTGACGGCTGATTGTTTGCAGTTCCAAAATCATCGGAAGCGGAGAATTGTGTATCAAGAAGTTTTTTGCGAGTTGAAGTAATAAAATTGTTTATATGAATTTTATATGTAAGAGGAACACTTGCGTTATCAAAATCTATGCTGACAGAAATAATGTCTTTGCGTCCCTGCACTTGTTCTGCATTTGTAACTTTGCCTTTTAGTGAAACAATTTCATCAGGCTCTTCAAATGCAATTCTTAGTAAAGCGTCTTTGTTTACAAGAAATTGTGCTAGCCCTAGAAGAATAACTTTTGCTCCGCCAAATGACAAATCCCTTAAAATACAATGGCGTGGCACATTTTGAATAATGATAATTGTTTCTTCTCGAGGGATGTTTAATTTTCTAAGTGAATCTTCGTTAATTGAAATTCGCTCTTCTTTTCTGCGGACAAAATTTACACTTGCATCAAGCAAATGACCTACCATTTCTATTAAATCATCAGGCGGTCTTTGCGTGTAAGTTACTGTTACAACAGCAAGATCTTTGCTGTTCATGTAAGGTGTAATTTCAGAAACTTTGCCTGTGATGAAGAAGCTTAACGGCTGATTATCAGAAGATACAAAACAAAACCTTAAGTTTACAGGAGGCGGGTCTTTTTGCGAAATTTGTTGGAAAGCGCCGCCTTTTGTTCCTATAATTATCCTTGCTAATTTAAATGATGTTGAATTTATAATGCAAGGCCACTGGGAGCCTGGAAATTTTATATAAATCTGCCGAGGGTCCATCTTTAGTGTGTGGATTATATCTTTTGTGAACGTAATTTCTGTGTTCTGGTACAAATCGAAGTACCGGGAAATCTGTTGACTAGTAGCAATAGCCATATCGCTAATAATAGTTTATTATGAAGTTATTGTAAAGTGAAAGACATTACAATTATATAGAACAGATGACGAGCGGAATGGAAAATGGCCAATCCGCTCCAGCTCTGGCGGTGACGTGCGGGCTGGACAGGGCGAGGGTCGCAAATTGACCGTTTTCCATTCCGCTCTTACATTAAAATAAATTATAAGGTAAATGTAATGAAATATAATCATATTCTTTTTGACTTGGACGGGACGCTTACAGACCCGGCGCTTGGAATAACAAATTCTGTGATGTATGCGCTAAAGTATTTTGGAATTGAAGTTAAGGATAGAACGCCACTTTACAAATTTATAGGGCCTCCACTGTTGGACAGCTTCCGTGATTTCTACGGATTTGATGAAGAAAAATCTAAACTTGCAATGAAAAAATACCGCGAATATTATGTGCCAAAAGGTTTGTATGAAAACAAAGTTTATGACGGTGTAGAAAATATGCTTGCTAATTTAAAATCATCAGGCAAAAAACTTTACGTTGCAACAAGCAAGCCAGAAGAATACGCTGTAAAAATCTTAGAGCATTTTAATCTTCTAAAATATTTTGAATTTTGTGGTGGCAGTGATATAGAAGAAACTCGCGCAAGAAAAGCTGAGGTTATAAAATATGTTCTTGAAAAGTACGGGCTTTCTAAAAAAGACAAATGTTTAATGGTTGGCGACAGAAAGCATGATGTTCTTGGTGCAAAAGAAGCGGGGTTGGACTGCATGGGCGTTTTGTACGGGTACGGCTCTAGGGACGAACTAAGAGAAGCTGGGGCGAAGTATATTGTTGAGAGCGTTAGGGATGTGCAATTGTCAATTTTGAATTAAAATAATGAGGAATTTAGAAATGGCACTTTTCATTTTAAATTAAATTACAATGATTTATTTATATTCTGTATTGAGAATTCCTTTTGAAAAGTCTTGTAATGTCATATTGCCGCCTTTTATTTTATCTGCTGCAAGCAATGCTGTTGTTATGGACATTGCAGTTCCATTCATATTGTATTTAAGTGATATTTCTTCCAGCTTTTCAGATATGTCTCCTGTAAATGTTCCTGCAACAAACATAAAATAAAATTTATTTAGTGATTTGGGAAATATTTTCCACCATTCAGTACTATTTGTTTTAATATTTCTTTCTCTGTTTTGAGATATGTAGTCACCCATTTCTCTTCTTTGATCAATTGGCAAAGGGTACCCTTTAGAATATGCTTTCATATCAACAATGATTCCGTAAGTTGTTTCGTCTGTTGAAAAAATAGCTCCATCAGGTTTATTTGATCCACCTAAATGTTTTCCATAAAATCCATATTCATTTATAAATAAATCCATTGCCTTAATTTCAAACAATCTGTTTTGTGTACTGTCAAAAGCAAGATCCACTAATGAAAGATATTCATGTGAAATATTTTTAAGTTTTAAACGTAGTTCATCTTTTTCTTTTGAAAGTTCTGATTTTTTTGTAAGGTCTTTATATATTGGAATTCTAAAGTCAGAAATTTCGTCATTGAGTGTAATTAACGAATTATTAATTTCAACATCAATTCCTAAATTTATAAAACCAAGAACATCATCTTTTACAGTTGAATCTGATTCTGATAAATTATTATCATTTAAAAATAAACATATATCATTAATTGAGCATTTCTTTTTTGCAACAAGATATTTTAAAATCAAAGAACGTCTAAGTCTTAAATATTCCCTGTCATTTCCTTTTGTTGCAAACATTTCATAAGAAACAATTTTTTGTAATTTTCCATGTCGGCTATTTCCTTTTGAATTTCTAAGGTAACGTTCTCCAACAGGAGTAATTTTAAATCCACCTAATGTTTCACAAACAATTTGATTTCCATATTGAATAGAAATTTCTTTTTTATCATTATCCAATAAGCCTAATGAAACAAGCCATTGGGAAATAGTTCGTGCATATTTATCTGAAGAGCTTTCCCAGTTTGAACGTATATCATTTCTTTCAGAAGCATTTGTTGTTGAAGACATTGCGGCAATAATACTAGGAAGTGGATAAGATATAAAACCTTCTTCTCCTGTAAAACCAAGTTGTTGACCAAGTTCAAATTTAGTAAGAATCGTATTGGGATTTTCTAACAAAGATAAAATTCTATAAGCTGGTGGGTAAGCAAGAGCTGATTGAATTAAAACTTCATTTTTATTATTTGATTCAACTAACTCTTTACCATTTGGTGTAATTAAAAAAGAATCTGTGCTATAGTCGTATGAAATAAAACCAAAAGCTTGTGCCCAACGTACAAAATTGTCTGCTGGCCAATCTCCAATATAATCTCGTTTTTGTCCCTTTACTGCCGCTTGAATTATTCCGTCACAAGGAGATTCACTTCGTGGATTTGTGTGGCTTCCAATCAATAGTTTATAATTTAGAGAAATGGTATCTTTATTTAATTCTGAAATCATTATTGTTTTTAATGATAAATCTTTTACAAGCCTTGGAATTGTATTCTTAACAAGTTGATTATGAAATGAACTTGTTGAATCAAATATTGCAACTACATTGCATAACGAATCTAAATTTCCTGAATCTTGGATCCAGCCAAAAGCGCGTGTCTTTTTAGAGTCGATTTTAATAAAGTCTATCATAAATTTTTTCCATTATAATTTGTTATTAAAACTTCGTCGCTGCCTTCTCTAGAAGTGTTGTAGCTTGAATTAGAATAGTTTTTGTGTAAATGATACACATTGTATTTCTTTGCCCAATTTATTAAGAAGTCATTGCTTGCGCCTTTATGTGTAAAAACATTTGAAAGAGCAAAATGAATTTTTCTATTGTTTAAATCATCTAACATGGAATAAAGAGCTTTGTCAGAATCTTCTGACCAGTTTTTAAATCCCCTGTTCCCATCGTTGTATGAACCTGTTGTAATTAAATATGGAGGATCGCAATAAACAAAATCATCAGTAGAAATATTATCTAATGGAAATTTTAAGAAGTCGTATGATGTGAACTCTGCAGACGTGGATTTAAGTTTAGTCATAAAACGTATTAGATTTGATTTCATTGTTTCTGAAAAATAACTTCGGTTTCTTCCAAAAGGATTGTTGTATTCGTGATCATTATTGAATCTGAATTGGTAGTTAAAAGAAAAACATGAGAGAATATATAGATCAATTGGATTTTTTGTATTGTTATAATGTTTACGAAATTCTAAAAATGATTCTTCATTTGTCATAGAAAGGTTCCATTTTTTTATTGTGGATTCAATTTGAAAAATTAAATCTTCTATTCTCATTGAGGCGAACGAAGAAAACATTTCTACAAGAATTGTATTCATGTCATTGAACACTAGTTTTTTACAATTGGTATTTATTCCTACATTGCAGCCTCCGCAGAACAAGTCTACAAAAGTGTTTATCTTTTTTGGAAGTAGTGGAATCAATTGAGGTAATAGTTTGAATTTCCCTCCAATGTAATTTAATGGGCTTTTAATATATTTTTGAGTTGTTGATTTGCATTTATATAAAGGACTTGCAACTAGCAAAGGCTTGTCTTTTTCAAATGTATAAATATATGATTGCTTTTTCTTTTGAATATAAAACAAATATTCACATAAATTGCTTTCGTTATAAATTTTACTTTTGTATTTTCTATATGGAATTTTTACTAATTGATATGTTGAAGCAATGCAGTTTTCTTTTAATATTTTTTCTATAAAATCAGATGACATTAACCCTGTTGAATTATAGCTTAAAACTATATGAGAAAAATCTGCTTGTTTTATCAATTGCTCAAAGGCATCATTTACTTCGTTCTTTAAACAAAAAACAGACTTTTGATTTTCATAAGGTCTCATTCCTGTTATGCCTGTTAACTTTGGATTGTCATATTTTGCAATTGTTTCTAGAACATGATAATTAGATGCATACTGCCGCGGATTGTAAGGGGGGTCAAGATATAAAATATCACCTGAAATATGTTTTATTAGATTAAATACGTCTTCATTATAAGCTTTATTATTTTTGCAATTGTTTTGAATTTGAAAAGGAATCAACTGTAATTTATTAAAAGCCCTTTTGTCCCATTGCTTTAGATAGGCGCCATAAGTTCCTGTTGTGTTTGAAATAGATGGTACTGCTTCAAGTAAACAAGCAAGAAGGTAAAAATATTCTTTTGAATTAATAGTTTTTTCTTGTCGCCAAAGTTCAATTTTTGTACGAATGAAATCAATTCTCTTTGCATTTTCTTTTGTGAAGTACATTCTTTTGTCTTTGCCTGTTGGAGAATAATTTTCTTCAATAAAGAGAGGAGTATGTTTTTCAATTTTTGAATTTTCTAAATAAGATAAAGGCTCTGATATTGTTCTTTTAAGATTTGTGAATTTTGGAGTAGTGTTATTTTCGATAAATGCTTTTTGCAACACATAAGAAAAATATAGAGAGTCATTTGAAATTATTTCATAAGTTGATTTAAAATATTGAGAAACTACTGTTGTCCCGCTGAATATGTCACAAAAAACTTTTTGTTCTGTCTTTATGTTTTCATTTATACAACTTTGAATATTATTTAGTAGATTTGCCTTGCTTCCAATGTATCTCAATTTATTCACATCCCTTTACATCCTTAATCTAACTGAAATATTCTTTAGTGGCAACATGTTTACTGTTAAATAAATAGTTTTTGTTATTTGTGCGGAGGGTTTAACATATAGACGCTTGGTCAAGATATGTCAATTGATTGATAAAAACTTCGTAATTGACTATAGTGTTTGTATGAAAGAACTTCAGTTGAAATATGGATGCAACCCTAACCAAAAACCGGCAAGGGTGTTTATGGAAGACGGCGACTTGCCTTTTACAGTTTTGAACGGTAAGCCTGGATTTATCAACTTGCTTGATGCGTTTAACGGATGGCAGCTTGTAAAAGAATTGAAGGAAGCAACTGGAATGCCTGCTGCTACATCTTTCAAACATGTGTCTCCGGCTGGTGCTGCAATTGGTAGACCTTTGAGCGACACTCTTAAGAAAATTTATTTTACTGATGATGTTGAACTTACTCCTTTGGCTTGCGCTTATGCAAGGGCACGTGGCGCTGACCGCATGTCATCTTTTGGCGATTTTATTTCTTTAAGCGACACTTGCGACGTTGCAACAGCCCGTCTTATTGCAAAAGAAGTTAGCGATGGAATTATAGCTCCTGGATATGACGCAGAAGCTTTGGAAATTTTAAAAAAGAAAAAGAAGGGCGGCTACTGCATTGTTCAAATCGACCCTAACTACAAGCCTGCAGAACTTGAGCGCAAAATGGTTTTTGGCGTGACATTTGAGCAGGGGCATAACTTTATAAAACTTGATGACAGCTGTTTGCAGAACATTGTTACAAAGAACAAGACACTTTCTAAAGAAGAGCGTGACAATCTTTTAATTTCACTTATAGTTGCAAAATACACTCAGTCAAATTCTGTTTGCTACGTTAAAGACGGACAGGCAATTGGAATTGGTGCTGGCCAACAGAGCCGCATTCACTGCACAAGGCTTGCTGGCGACAAGGCTGACAAATGGTGGCTTCGTCAAAGTCCAAAAGTTTTAAATCTTCAGTTTGTAGACGGCATTAAAAGAGCTGACCGCGACAACGCAATAGACGTTTACACAAGCGATGACTACGATGATGTTTTAGCGGAAGGAAAATGGCAGAATGTATTTAAAGTAAAGCCAGAAGTTTTTACAAAAGAAGAAAAGAAATCTTGGATTGCAAAGAACACTGACGTTGCTGTTGGCAGCGATGCTTTCTTCCCGTTTGGAGACAACATTGAGCGTGCTCATAGAAGCGGCGCAAAAGTTATTGCACAGCCGGGCGGATCTATTCGCGATGACAATGTTATTAAAGTATGCGATGACTACAACATGATCATGGCGTTTACTGGAATAAGGTTGTTCCACCACTAGACTGAAATTGTTTAAATTATAAACTAAAATTTCAACAGGTTATTCATTGCTTGTAGATTTTTTATCAGAGCAAATTGTTGATGATAGTGTATATCAAAAAGTAGTGTTCAACGGTTTTGAGTTTTAGCTTTCTTTTTCTTGCTAAGAATGCCGCAAGTAATTAGTATTGCAATTCCTGCAAGAATCATTAGGAAGCACAGAATCTGCCCAGTAGAAATATTGAGCAGAGAAGTGTTTTCGTAAATTACAGTGTCGCCTGTTGGGGATATTCTATAGCCCAAGTCTGTGTCTGGCTCTCGAAAATATTCTATAATAAAGCGAACTGTTCCATAGCCTATTGTGTAGAACCCTGTGAAGAACCCGTCAAAAGGTTTGTGCTTGCGTAAAAACCACATTGAAAGCCATAGCATAAAGCCTTCAAAAAATGCTTCGTACAGTTGGCTTGGGTGTCGTGGCAAGTTTACAAGTTTTGTCTCTGGCTGAATAACCATTCCAATTTTATCAGCAAATGCTTGAACCCAGTCTAAGCTAGAAGAAAATCTTTCTGCGTGAGGGAAAACAATTCCCCAAGGCATTGTTGTAATTCTTCCATAAAGCTCACCGTTCATAAAGTTGCCAATTCTTCCAAAAGTGTAGCCTATTGGAATTGCAACAGCCATTGCGTCAATCCATTTAAAAACTGGTTTCTTGTGTTTTTTGCACCAAATAATCATTCCTAAAAGCCCGCCAATAAAACCGCCGTGGTAAGACATGCCGGCAAGCCCTGTGAACTGATGCGTTGTTGTGTCAAACGGCCAAAAAATAAGCCACGGTTTTTTCCAGTAAAGCCCGCTTGTGTCGTATACAAGTGTAGAAAAAATACGCGCGCCTAAAAGCAAAAAGACAATGCCGCAAGCAATAAAGCTAAAAATATCATCCTCTGTTGCAATGTAGCCTTCTGTATTTAAAGCGCCTTCCTTCATTTCTTTTTTTAAAATAAGAAACGCTGTTACAAACGCAAAAATGTACATAAGCCCGTACCATCTTACTAAGCCAAGCATCGGCACGTTTGGAAAAAGCTCCGGGTGAATCCATTTAGGATATGTTAAATATAGTGGTGTAAAAATTGCGGATAGTGTCATTTTTTTTATGCTCCATTATTTATAATTAAATTTTAAAGCCTTGTTTTGCAGCGTCAACAAGTTTCTTTTTTAGCATTGTGTTTTCATTTCGTAATGATGTAATTTCAAAAGCCTGTGTCTTAATTGTTTCTGCAAGCTCGCCAGAAGTAAGCGCGCCTGTTCCAGCAAGCTCTTCTACATAAGCCATTTTTGCTGAGTAGTCGTCTGTGGCTTCTTCTGTTGCAACATCAAATGAATTGTCAGAAGCTTTTGTAATGTCATAGCTGTCGTCAAACTTAAGCGTTTCTGACTGAAGAATTTTTTCTGCAATGCGGTAGATTGCCTGTGAAATAATAGCCTGAGGTTTGTAAACAATAACGGGCAGTCTTGAAGCAAGAGCCTTGTCCTGCATGCTGTCGCGGTAAATTACACCAAGATGGTCTAAATTTAATCCAAGATACTGTTGGCATGAGCGTCGAATCTTCTGCGCCCTGTCTGCGTCTGTTGGATCGTCAATCATATTTAAAATCAGCCGTGGCCTGAACTGAGCCATTCTTGATTTAAAAAGCTTTGTGCTTTCTGGATCGATTTTATCAAGTGTCTCTATCATTTTTGGAATGTAGAAACGCTGAAGAAGCTGCGGCTGTGTTTTTAGTTTTTCCAAGAAGTTGTAAGCAGGGCTTCCTCTTTTAAAAGTGTTGTACATCATGCGGAAGACTGTGTTCTTTAAAAACAAATATCCGTTTAAAGTTGCAGTAACAGTAGGGGCCGTGACAATTATGCCTTGAGGAGAAAGAAGAAACATATCTAGAATAGAAAGATGCGTTCCTGCGCCCAAGTCAAGAATTACATAATCGGCTTTGCAGTTTGTAAAGTGTTTTATCAAGTCATTTTTTTGAGAAGCCTTTAAAGAAGTAAGGCCTGGAATTTCAGAATCGCCCGCTATGAAAGAAACATTTTCATAATCAGTAGGAGAAATTATATCTTCAAATTTTGACTGT
>Ga0172378_10002741_pt1 | contig 16541 bp, 8 predicted proteins | sample GrowelOW332metaG_FD_119755 | JGI IMG/M metagenome (GOLD analysis project Ga0172378, IMG submission 119755) | Groundwater microbial communities from an aquifer near a municipal landfill in Southern Ontario, Canada - Pumphouse #3_1 metaG | ecosystem: Environmental > Aquatic > Deep subsurface >... | reverse complement strand
GTTTAGCCCCTTGATTGTTATTCCGCCTGGTGTTGTAACTTTATCGATCTCTGTTTCGGGATTACTTTGATTCGCAATTAAAAGATCCACAGCTCCTTTTACGGTTTTAAGTACTATTTCTTTGGCTTGATTTGGATAGAAACCTAATTCAACGCCACCTTCTGTTGACGCACGGATGTAGCGCATTGCAAAAGCTATCCCACTGGAAGCCAAAGCTGTTCCTGCTGTCATCAGTTGTTCTTCAATAAGCATGGCACTCCCTAGTTCATTAAATAAATTTACCACTAGCTTTTCCTGTTCGTCTGTCGCATTACAGGAAGATACAAAAGTCATGCTGCTGCACACTTCGATAGCAGTATTGGGTATTACGCGAAACACAGCGGGTTTACTTCCATATTCCAGATCCGAATCTTTGTCGAGAAACTCATTTAGACGATCGAAAGGAATTCCTGCGGCAATAGACACGACAATCTGTTTGTCGTATTTCAACGTATACTTAATTTCGTTTATTACCGATTCAACGCGCCAGGGTTTTACAGCAATGATGACCATATCAGCTCCATTCACGGCTTCCAAATTATTATTGGAGATATTAAAGCCTTTGTTAGACTGAAGCATTTTATCAAGATTTTCTTGAACCAAGTCGGTACAGGTAATGTCTGAAGCTTTCAGAATTGTTCCTTTCGCTAATCCCCGGGCAATTGCTCCTCCAATATTTCCTACGCCAATAACAGTAACTTTCATTGTGTAATTTTTTATTATATAACAGTCCGTAAAAGTAAGTATTTTTTTTTTCACAGCCACGTATACCCTTTTTTATTACAAATGCGTCTTTATTTATGTAACATGGTCTTAAATTAAATATTGGTGAATGAATGATATAGATAGCTATATATATTCTTTTTTGAATGGAGCACTTGATGCAAAGGGAAAGAATATTTTAAGTAATTGGATAAACGAAAAAGAAGAAAATAAAATATACTTTAAAGAACACGTGTGTATTTGGAAAGCTTCTGCGGTGTCCTCAAATGTTAATGCTTTCGATGTGGATAGAGCTTATTCCCGAATTGAATCTACTCTGCTAATTAAGAAAACTAGTCAAAGTTTTATTCAAAGATATGCTTTTGGAATTTTTTCTGTAGCTGCAGCGGTCGTGGTTTTATGTTTGATAAAGCTTTTATTATTTCCAATAGGAGGAAATAATAATCTAGATAGCACTTTGTTAACATACTCTGTAGAAGTTCCGGAGGGGGCAAAGTCGAAAGTGACGTTCCCTGATGGTTCTGTTGTTTGGCTTAATGCAGGAAGTAAAATTGAGTATGATTCTGATTTTTCAAAAGCTTCCCGAAATGTGAAATTTGAGGGAGAGGGATATTTTGAAATTAAAAAGAATAAGACTCTTCCATTTATTGTAAATACTGAAAAACTTGCAGTAAAGGTCTTGGGTACAAAGTTTAATTTGAAATCCTATAAAGAGGATAAAAGTGTAAAGGTTGCTTTAAAAGAAGGTTCTGTGAAAATAGAGAAATTTCAGAATGGGAATCGTTCAGTTTTGTTAAAGCCCAATCAGCAGTTTACCTATTCGAAACATGATAATAGTGTTATGATAAATCGAATTGAAGCTAATTATATTGATGCTTGGCGCAATGGAATGATGTTTTTTGATAATATAGCACTTTCTGATATTGCTTTACAATTAGAGCGGGTATACGATGTGAGAGTTGTTATTCAAGGAAAAGGATTGGATAATATTGTTTATTATTCCAATTTTAGGGATGATCAGCCTTTAGAAGATGTCCTTCAGATTTTGTCAGCAGGAAATAAGTTTAAGTATGAAATTAATAAAGATAATATAAGAATATTTAATTAGTCATATTTGTTAAACTGTTAAATTAAATACAATATGGATTGGCCAGGTAGTTAAGTTTTGAGATAAAATATTAAACCTAAGGTTTTGTTTTTTATTGATTATTTTTTTTGTGTAATCTTAAATTAAAAATGTATGAACAAATTATTTTGTTTAAAAAGGGTTGTCGGGGTCATTATAGAGACAAAGATATGCCGTTTTGTTAACCTGATTGGAATATTTTTGCTTGCCAGCTCCCTTTCTCTGTACGCTGAAACTTATGCATCAAAGCAAATGCTTCACATAAATTTGAAAAATGCAACAATCAAGGAGGTAATTGAGTCGATAAAAAGTCAAAGTGAGTTTTCTTTTAGTATGGATGTTAGTGATTTAAATCTAGAAGATAGGGTTTCCATTTCTTTGGAAAATAAATCAATTAACGAAGTTCTTTCTTCCCTCTTTAAAGGACGAGGTGTTAGCTACAAAATTTTGGATAAGCATATAGTCGTTACCCGGAATGATAAATCTGACAATGTGTTGGACACTAAGCAGATTTTCAAAAAGATAAGTGGTAAAATTACTGATTTGAACGGATTGCCAATCATAGGCGCCAATGTGGTCGTAAAGGGAAGCGTAATAGGTACAATTACTGATATTGATGGTAATTTTACTTTAAGTGTGCCTGAAAAAGCAGTTCTTCAAGTTTCTTACATCGGTTTCTTGCAAGAATATGTCCCAGTTGACAATAAAACATCGTTTACCATTGAAATGAGAGAAGATACGAAGACTCTTGATGAAGTGGTGGTGGTCGGATTTGGAACTCAGAAGAAACTAAATCTTACTGGAGCTGTTTCTGCAGTTAGTGGCGAATCAATGACGAAACGCCCGGTAGTAAATCCTACTACTATGCTTCAGGGACAGGTTCCTGGGCTTCGCGTTACTCAAGGATTAGGACAACCTGGAGGCGAAAGTGTTTCAATTCGTGTACGTGGTCAGGGTACATTTTCAAGTGCAGGTTCCGATCCATTGATTTTGATAAACGGAGTTCCTGGTGATCTGAATAATCTTGATGCAAGTGTTATTGAAAGTGTATCGGTTTTAAAGGATGCAGCTTCCGCTTCTATTTATGGAGCCCGCGCAGCAAATGGTGTGATTTTAGTGACAACGAAGCAGGGTGCAGGCAATCAGAAAACCAGAATCGCTTATCAAGGAAATATAGGGATTCATTCTCCTACAAAAATGTTTGATATCGTAACGAACTCTGCCGAATATATGGAGCTTGCTAATCTTGCAAAGACTAATTCAGGATTAGGAGATAAATATCCACAGACAGAAATCGAAAAATACAAAAATGGATCAGGATTGGATCAGTATCCGAATTTTGATTGGATAGACTATATGTTTAATTCTGCCGTTGTTCAGAATCATAACTTGTCTTTAGCCGGAACTTCGGAAAAATCGACTTATAATGTGGCATTAAATTACGTGAATCAAGATGGAACATTACGTGGTTATAATTATAAGAAGTACAACATGACAGTCGACCTCACATCTCAGGCAACTAAATGGATGCGTGTGGGAACTTACATTGGACTTAAATATGGTGATAAAATGCAGACTCGTCAGAGTCAAGATGACGCTTTTTTATCTACCTTATCTCAGGCACCTACCTATATGCCATGGCTTCCGGATGATGGTTCTGGAATTCTTCGCTGGACAAATGCTGCGTACGATTATGAGTCTCACAATAAAAATATGCCGGCAATTATCGCATCAGGTACTGTAAAGCCTAATCTTGATTTCGACATAAATGCTCAGATATGGGCTGAGATTACTTTGGCAAAAGGACTTTCCTGGTATTCAAAGGGAGCTTCACGTCTTTATTCCAATAAATGGAAAGACTGGAGGGGAAAAGCAGAACCGCTTTATATGTATCATACCGGAATAGCGAAAGGGGAGCTAGATAAGGGAGGTATCGGTCTTTCTGAGGGAGATGAGCGATTGTTTTACACCAACCTCTATTCTTATTTGAAGTACGATTTTACATCTCCGAATAAAGATCATAATTTTTCAATTATGACAGGTTACAGCCAGGAAAATGAGAAATATCAATCACTGGAAGCCTATCGTCGTGATTATCCGTTCAATTTACAAACTATAGATGCTGGAGGTACAACCGGGTGGAGTAATAAAGGCGGTGAACGGGAGTGGGCTCTTATGTCTGGTTTTGGTCGTATTAATTACAATTTTAAAGACAGATATTTAGTGGAGGTAAATGCTCGTTACGATGGTTCTTCAAGAATAGCAGAACAAGGTCGCTGGGGATTGTTTCCTTCATTTTCTTTCGGATGGCGTTTAACTGAAGAAGAGTTTATCAAAAAAGCAGAACTTTCCTGGTTGTCAAATGCTAAATTAAGAGGTTCATGGGGGCAGTTAGGAAATCAGAATATCCAGTTTGCAGGCCAATCCCAAAGTAGTAGTGCTGGATATTATCCGTATCAGGCCATGATTTCAAGTGTGTCGGCATATCCTTTTGATAAAAAGAATGAATCATTGGCGTATACACAAACAGCTTATGCTAATCAAAATATTAAGTGGGAAACAACTACTATAACAGATTTGGGTCTCGATTTACAGTTGTTTAATCGGTTAAATATTACTTTTGATTGGTATAAGAAGGCAACAACAGGTATTTTGAGAGGATCACAGGTTTCTTCTTTGCTTGGATTAAGTGCACCTACGGTAAATAATGGGTCTCTTGAAAATAATGGCCTTGAACTTGCCTTGAATTGGAATGATATGATTAAAGATGGTTCTATGAAGGGACTAGAATATAATATCGGTTTTTTTATAGATCGTTCACGCAACAAACTAACTAAGTTTGGTGATGTAGAGTATAGTGGATATGGCATTTTGAAGGAAGGCTTACCTTATGGAGAATATTATATGTTGGACAATATTGGGGTATTTTCTGATGAAGCTGATGTTAAGAATTCTCCAAAGCAATTCTCTGATAATACTAAACCCGGTGATCTAAAATACCGTGACACCAATGGTGATGGAAAGGTTAATAATGAAGACCGAGTAGTTATGTCTGGACGTTTTCCGGGATTTGAATATTCAGTTAATGTAGGTGCATCTTGGAAGGGATTTGATTTAAACTTGATGGGCCAAGGAGTGTCTGGAAAGAAATATTATATAAATGAATGGGGAGTACAACCATTTAGACAGGGTTCGGCTCCTACTAGAGATTATCTGGAAGGAATGTGGACTCCCGAAAATCCTAATGGAGCAAAACATCCTAAATTATACTGGGATAATCTTGGCGGAGGAAAAAATACACGTAGTAATAGCTATTTTTTGCGTGATGCTTCTTATTTTCGCTTGAAGAATTTTACGGTTGGCTATACAATACCAAACCAAATTACTGATAAGGTTGGTCTGTCCAGGCTGAGAGTTTACTTCTCTGCCGACAATATTCTTACTCTAACTAAGTTCGAGGGGTTGGATCCGGAACGAGCCGGTGATGGACGAGCTGCGCAATATCCGCAAAACAGAATTATGTCTTTTGGTCTTAATGTTGAATTTTAATTAAGGGTAAATATGAGAAAAATAGTAAATGCCATATTGATGGTTTTAACGTTGTTTGCTTCAACTGCTTGTGAAGATTTTTTACAAAAAGATCCCCCTTCCTCTCCGTCACAGGCTATATTTTGGAAATCAAAGGCAGATTTTGATTACGGTCTTGCTTCTTGTTATTCTGTTGTTTATGACTGGCCAGGTTCATTATCGCAGATTCAATCTTGCTTTGATAATCTTACGGATAATTCTTTGTGTCAACACGATGAGGCAACTTATGGTAGTACAAAAACAATGGCACAGGGAGATATAACTCCGTTTACCGGTGGATTTGTGACTGATGTTTATCAGGTTGCTTATAAGGGTATTGCCCGGGTTAATTTGGTAATGTATCAGTTGTCTCAGTATAAAGGAACTGATATTTCTAACGATGATCGTAAATTCATGTTGGGCCAATGTAAGGCTTTGAGGGGCTATTTTTATTATTGGTTGTATTTATGTTACAAAGAGGTTCCATTGGTTACGGAGCTTCTTACAACAGAAAATATGTATCAACCAAAAGCTTCTAGAACAGAAATCTATGCTCAGATAGTAAAAGATTTTGATGAGGCTATCGCTGAACTTCCAGACCTTCTTTATTCGGAAGGGAAGTTAAGTGGACGGTTTACTCCTGCGGCTATAAAAGTATTGAAAGCACGTTTAATGATTTTTAATGCTTATGATGATAACGGTGTTGCAAACCCAGAGAAAATGAGGGAAGTAATACCTGTTCTTGAAAGTGTTAAGGGTTATGCACTTGCCACAAACTTGAGAGATAACTTTGTTTCCTCAAAACAATTAGCAAGTCCCGAAATTATTTTTTCCGTAAGATATCTATCTCCGAACCTTTCCAACAGCATTGATTTATATTTTGCTGCATGGGCTACTAATATTGTTATGAGAAATTTAGTGGATGAGTTTGAGTGTACTGACGGACTTAAATGGGGCGAATCTCCTTTAACTCAAACGGTTGATGAGTCTTTGATTAATACAACGGATGGCTCGAAGAAAATGGAACAACGGGCTGAAAGAGAAAAACTATTTAAGAATAGGGATAAACGTTTGGCCCAGAGTATTTCTCATTCTGGTATTCTAAATTTTCCAGAAAAAGATGAATTTCCAACATCAGTTGAAACGGCAAACAGTCCTTCTGGTTTCAGTGTAATGAAATTGATCCAACCGTCTAAAACATCTCCTGGATATGCTACAAACACTGATCCTGATGTAGTAATTGTTCGTTATGCGCATGTTTTACTAATGATTGCTGAGGCTGAAAATGAAGCAAATGGACCTACACAGAAGGCTTATAATGCAATAAATACAACCAGATTACGCTCGGGACAACCTGCTTTACCTGTTGGATTAAGCAAAGATCAAATGCGTGAGCGTATTCGTAAGGAATGGAGGGTTGAAACTTGTTTTGAAGGATTACATTATTTCCATATGAAACAGTGGAAAACTTTACCAAAAGTAAACAACATGGTTGATCCAATGTATGGGACTAAATCGGTGTTTAAATCTGAGTTTTATTTTTGGCCCCTTCCTCAAGGAGAAATAGATAAATCCAATGGAGTTTTGATTCAAGATTCTGCGTATCTCTAACTATTTATTCCTCAAATAAAAGAAAAGCTGTCTGAAAAGGCGGCTTTTCATTTATTTTTTATATTATTGTAATTTTAAATACGTTATGCAATGAAGATGAATTATTATATAAATATTATTACTCTCTTTCTGAGTTTAATCTGTTCTGGAGGATTATTTTCTCAAAACAATATCAAACTGTATCCTTATAGAATGAATCCAAGAAACAATCCTGACGATTTACGCCATTATGTGAAGGCCCCGGATTTATCTCTTTTTGAAAATAAAATACAATTTATATCTCTTCGAGATTTGTCTGGGAATGATTATAAGTCAATAATTGATCAATGGGTTAATAAAGATAAGCTTGGAAATATTTTATGGGTCTCTTATCCTCTTATCTTTCAAGATAACATTAAGGATGTGGTGGCTGAGATAAAAAAAAGAAACTTGTATTTGTTTGATCTCTGGGGGTATGTGCCAGGTTCGGGGCCAGGTGGATACTGGAGGCAGTTTGATATTCCGGAGGGAGTGCTTAAATTGTTTAATACAGAATTAGGGGAGCGATGGCTGGGTATGGATAACGGAGAGCAAGATGGCAGATATGTAGGAAGTTTTGCTCCCCGCATGTATCCGGTTGGAACGGATCGTAAGCATCAATATTATAACTTTCAGCGCCATTTTCAGGAAATGGGAGAACAATTAGGAAACAAAATGGCAACTCTTGTTTCTCTTAATTTTGGTCATTATTTTCTAAAAGAGGGTGTATACACGCTTATAGGAGCCGAGACAGCTCAAGGGTTACCAAATTCCCAAATCTATTATTCATTCATCCGCGGAGCTGGCAAACAATATGGTGTTAACTGGTTTGGAAATGCATCGGTTTGGAATCGTTGGGGATATAAAACATATGGAAAGGATGCTACTAATATTGATGATAATTATGATAGTGGTGGTCCTTTGAAAGGAACTTCACTAAGCCTTTTAAAAAGGATTATGTATAATCATATATTTTATAATTGTGTGGCTGTTGGATTTGAGGGATCTATGCGTATGGCAGATGATAGATTGAGTCCTATCGGAATAATTCAACAAAATGCAGCAAAGTGGGTCGAAAAACATGGTGATCCCGGTGTGATGCATACACCAGTGGCCTTGATGACCGATTTCTTTGCCGGATGGTCGTTCCCTCGCCATTTGTATTCTCAGCATGCGTATAAGGTATGGGGTAATCTTCCCTATGAAAAGTCAGATTATCTGACAGATGGTGTACTGGATGTTTTGTATCCAGATTATCAGGATGCTTCATATTTTCGGGATGAAAGAGGTTTTGTAACCTCTACTCCATATGGTGATATTGCTGATTGTATTATGAGTGATGCACCAGGGTGGGTGTTAAAGCAATATCCGGTTTTGGTTATTGCAGGCGGTCTTACAGTTGGTGTGGAGATAAATGACAAACTGGAAGCTTACGTTCGTGAAGGAGGGCATCTTGTTATTACTTCGGGTTCATTGGCGAATTTGCCAAATGGCGTTGCTGGAGTGAAAGTAGGAGATAAAGTTTTTTCTTGTTCAGATCAGATTGCATATAAAGGACTGGAAATAAATGAAACAGCTTCTTATTCGTTGGCCGAACTTATTTGTCCGCCATTGGTAAATGTAATTCAGAAAAGCGGAGTAATTCCTGCTATGGTTGAGGTTTCTGATGGAAAAGGAAAAGTTACAGTGATTGCATCTCCTTTTGGGGTGACAGAAATGGTTAATTGTCTTCTTCCTGTAAAAGTTATGGAAGAAAAGCCTCTTGATAAACCTTTTCCATTACTTAATCATGTGAGGGCATATATGAAAGATCTTTTTGCTTCGCAAGAATTGTTTGATACAAACCAAAATCTTAGTATTGTTACATGTACCAAAGGTAAAAATCAATATACCGTTTTGATTTCCAATAATAGGTGGAATCAGCAGGATTTTGTAATTGAAGCGAAGACCGGAACTATAACATCAATGAAAGAACTTCCCATTGATTGTTCAGAAATAAAGGCTGTAGGATATACCCCTAAGACTGTAACCTGTAACGTCGGGATTAATACAAAAAAAACAATTGCAGGCGGTAGTGTGCGTGCTTTTAAAATTCAATTGAAGAATGCCAACGTGGAAATAGCTTCTGAAGTGAAGACTGTTCCCAATAAAACTGGAAGAGCTTTGGTTTTACGTGATATACAAAATATAAAAGAAGAAATTCTTTCTCGTCCTACATTTTTTGAGCATTACGATCGGGTTGTTGTAGATTGGCGTTATCTGTATGGTAAAGAAAATGAGCTTCTGAAGAGGGAAGCTGGTTGGATTAATCGTCAGAAACTTAGCGTTACAGTTGATTTGACTTCGGCTCTAAACCTTTTTCCTGATTTAAGAATTGTAAATAATGATAAATCCCGTTATGACAAGAGCATGAATGTTATGAAAGGGATGATTGATAAGATGACAATTCTATGTGCAGACGAATTGTTAATTTCTACACAAAGGACTATTGAAAATAACTTCACTATCGATGAATTTAATAAATCCTTGATAGAGTCGTTTCAGATTCTTTCTGATTATGCATCCGAAAAAGGTATACACATTATTTTGCGATCGGCAGTTAGGCGTGCTCCCGAAACATTGGAAGAAATGGTGGCTTTAGTAAAAAATGTCAATAGATCTAATTTTTGCTTTGCCCCAGCTCTATCGCTAATACTTGATGATGTACAAAATATTGATAAAAACATTTCAATTCTAAAGCAGATTCAAATTAAAGATATGCTGATTTCTTCACCTCAAAGAGACCTTCACAATCAGCTTTGGAACTCGAATGCACCATTATATACTTTTAAAAATAAAGAAGTTGTTTGGAAGTTGTTAAATGCATTCAGAGGAATTGATTATATAATGGATGGATTATATTTGTCTTTTAATGAAGAATATTTGGATGTGAAAGAATTGAATAATATTTATAAATAATAGTATATTTAATTTCCAAGTTAAAGCATAACACCCCACATGAATAAAATAAAATTATATACGGATGAAAATAACGGCTTTATTGCTTATTAGTTTCTTGTCAATTTAAATGCATAAAAAATGTTGTTTGTTTATTGGCCGCGTTATTTCGTTAGAGGCAACCCGTTTTCTGGGACGTAATGTGATTCGTAATGAACAATTTCAAGTGGCGGAAGACTTTTTTTCTAAATATGCTATTAAGAATGCTTTTTTAATAGAAACAGATGATTTAAAGATAAAATGCAATGATTATTGTATCCCTATGTCTGAAGATGATGTACATCTGGGAATTTATGGTATCTTGACCTTGGGAGAACTGTTTTCTGAATGTATATACAGAAAATATAAAAGAATAGATGAGTGAGATAACGATTAAGGTTCCAATTTTTTCGAGATCAGAATTTGGCATAATAAATGGCATTTTCTAATATAATGATTTCTCTGGGACTAGATAATCGAATTAAATGCTTGATTTTTTTTGAGTGTAAATATTTAAGTAACTTGAATTAGGCGAATTTTATCATTAATAACAAAACGTAAGAAGTATGCTAAAAAAAAGATTATTAGTCTGTTGTTTGTCTTTCTTCCTTTTGTCAGGTAATCTTGCAGTCTCTCAACAGAGTTGCGTTACACCTGCGGAGATAACAGCCGAACAGCTAAACAAAGAACAAAATCGGATTAAGGATCTTATTAAGGACCTTAATAATAAGGAATTTTTTAATTCTGAATTAAAGAATATTGAGTCTGATAAAAATGCTGCCAGTCAATTTTCCGCTTATAAAAAATTGGAAAAACAATTGATTTCGGTTTTGCAGATACAGGCGGAACTATTTTGGATAAACCCAGATGCGATGAAGCTGGCTCTGGATGCGATGAAAAAACATCCTAATTTTGATGAAGCTAGGGTTGATGCTAAATATAAAGAACTAATAACCTTGGTTTCCAATGGATTCAATGGTATTTACACTAATAACGAGCAGGCGCTGGTAAACGCCAAAAAAGCTTTAGATTTAAAGAAAGATTTAATGCTTTCAAGTCCTGATGTAACAATTGATAAGTTTCTTACTGTAAAGTATCACCTTGGAGAAAGGGCAGGAGGTGTTATGGCTGGGAGTCTTGGCGTTCAGCCAAATAACTGGTCCAATCAGACTACTACGAGCCGAAAAAATTTTAAAGCTGAATTGATAGAAATTTCAGGATTAAAAAGCGGGAATCTCCATAAACGTACTATTTTTAAACCACTAGTTGATGGAGCAGCAGTAACTGATCTGGCTCCTCACTGGGATGGGAAACGACTTATGTTTACTTCTTTGGATTCCTTACGCCGCTGGCAGGTGTTTGAGATTGGTGTAGATGGAAATGGATTAAAGCAAGTCACTCAGGTTAATGAGAAAGATTTGGAATTTTTTGACGCGGCTTATCTTCCTGATGGAAATATTGTAGCTGTTTCTAACATTGGGTATCATGGAGTCCCTTGTGTAAATGGGGGAGATCAGGTTGGTAACATGGTACTCTATAATCCAAGAACAGGTAGCTTGCGTCGCTTAACCTTCGATCAGGATGCGAACTGGAATCCTATAGTGCTTCCAAATGGTAAAATAATGTATACTCGTTGGGAATATACAGACCTTACCCACTATTTTTCCCGTATTGTTATGCATATGAATCCTGATGGGACAGAACAAAAGTCTCTTTATGGAAGTGGTTCTATGTTTCCAAATAGTATTTTTGATATGAAACCTCTGCCAGTCAAAACAAATCGATTTGTTGGAATTATCTCTGGTCACCATGGAGTAGCAAGGTCTGGCAGATTAATTATATTTGACCCTGCAAAAAGTCGGAAAGAAGAGAAGGGAATGGTTCAGGAATTACCGTTTGGAGGTCGTAAAATTATTCCGGAAATAAAAGATGGATTAGTAAATGATGTATGGCCACAGTTTATTAAACCTTACCCGTTGACAGACGATACTTATTTGGTTACAGCCAAGTTGTCTCCAAATAGTCTTTGGGGCATTTATTTGGTTGATATATACAACAATCTCACGTTGGTTGCAAATGCTGAAGAAAGCGGAATGATATATTCTATTCCGGTGAAAAGTACATCTACTCCTCCTGCAATTCCTGAACGTATTAAAAAGGGGGAAAAAACTGCAACTGTTTTTATTCAGGATATATATGAGGGAGAAGGTCTCAAGGGTGTTCCAAAGGGAGAAGTGAAGTTCCTTCGTGTTTTTGCCTATGAATATGCTTACCAAAGAACACTTTCGGACCATTATAATCATGGAATTCAGTCTGGCTGGGATATAAAACGTTTGATTGGAACTGTCCCGGTGGAAGAAGATGGATCGGTAATTTTTAAAATTCCCGCAAATACCCCTGTTTCTCTACAACCTTTGGATTCTGAAGGAAGAGCTATGCAGTGGATGCGAAGCTGGCTTACTGGTATGCCGGGAGAAGTTGTTTCGTGTGTAGGATGTCATGAAGATCAGAATACTATTCCTGTGCCAAAAAAAGTTTTGGCATCTTCCCGTAAACCTCATGATATGAAGATTGCTGAAGGCGGAATTCGTTCGTATACATTCAAATATGAAATTCAACCCATGCTTGATCGTGCCTGCATCGCTTGCCATAATGGAAATAAGGCATCTATTCCGAATTTCAAGGATACATCAAGTGTTTCTGTAACAGATTGGAGTGGAACGCGTTATATGCAAAAAAGTTATCTTGCTTTTCATCCTTATGTGAACCGTCAGGGTCCGGAGGCGGACATGTATGTGATGGCTCCTTATGAATACCATGCATCCACAAGTGAAGTCGTGCGTGTGCTTAAGAGAGGACACCATAATGTGAAATTAACAGACCAGGAATGGGATCATTTATATACATGGATTGATTTGAATGCCCCTGGTCGCGGATGGTTTGACGCTGAAGTTGTAAATGGTTACGACCAATACAAAAGACGTATCGAATTGGCTGATAAATATAGCAATTCTCCAGTTGATTGGCGGAAAGAGATAGCTGACTATGCAGCTCAATTGGAGGCAAAAGGTCCAATATTTCCTGTTATGCCTGAACCTCAGGTTTCTGTAAAGTATAAAAATAGTAAACAAAAAGGCTGGCCGTTATCATTGGTAGATATTAAAAAGCTGCTTTCTGAAGAAAAAGACCTTAGAAAGGAAATTGAAGTTTCGGATGGTGTTAAGATTACATTTGTACGCATCCCTGCCGGGAAGTATGTGATTGGTTCCAACTCAGGGTATCCCGATCAGGCTCCTGTTTCGAAGGCTGAGGTTAAGAAGTCTTTTTGGATGTCGGAAAAGGAGCTTACAAATGCACAGTATAATGCCTTGATCCCTGAACATGACAGTCGTATTTATGCCCAATTCTGGAAAGATCATACAACCCCGGGATATCCGGCCAATAAACCGGGTCAGCCTGTTGTTCGGGTAAGTTATCAGGAAGCAACAAATTATTGCGCCAAACTTTCTGAGAAGACAGGGTTGCACGTAAGTTTACCTACTGAGATTCAGTGGGAGTGGGCTTGTCGTGCGGGTAGCGATAAAGAGTTCTGGTATGGAGACTTAAAATCTGATTTTGGCAAATTTGAAAATTTAGCTGATGTTCAGCTTGAAAAGATGGCTGTTACCGGGATCGATCCTCAACCGATGACGAAGGATAACCCTTGGTTTCTATATTATAATTACATTCCTAAGATTGATAGTGTAAATGACGGATGTATGATTCCTGAAGAGAATTATAGCTATGAAGCGAATCCATTTGGGTTGATTAATATGCATGGAAATCTTGCGGAGTGGACCAGATCAACTTATGCTCCTTATCCTCTGGGTAAAAAGGTAAAACAGAATGCAGATATTAATAAGATTGTTGTAAGAGGTGGTTCTTGGATAGACAGACCTAAAGATGCAACTGCAGCTGTAAGGAAAGCTTATTTGCCATGGCAAAAAGTAAATAATGTGGGTATACGCCTGGTTATTGAAGATTAACTAGCGAGAATAATCATTAAGAAATAACAGATTATATCTGTTATTTCTTAATGATTTAATAATGGGTAAATGTTTTTTGAAATAAAATAACTGTTTATTGATTACTTATCGTCAAAATAGATCTAATATTTTACTAATTGATTGTATTGTCAGGTGAAGTAATATTTTTAATGAACAAATAAATCGCTGGAAAGAGTATTTAATATCTAACTCTTTAATTCGCATTTAATTTTTTAAGGATAAATGTGCGTTTAATTTTTTGTAATTTGTACCAATCAGAGAATAGATTCACACAGTATGAGTGTTTATCTTTTCTTAGTTACGGTGATGGCTTAATGCCAATAATTATTAAAAGAAGAAATTATTGAATGACAAATATTATAAGAATTTCTGATGAAAAAATACTTGTGGAACTTCAAAAAGGCAATCAATGGGCTTTTGAGCAACTGTTTAAAAGATATTATGTTTTGCTTTGTTACGAAGCCAAAGAATATATTTCAGAAAAGTATATTATTGAAGAACTTGTAGGGGATGTATATCGCAGGTTGTGGGAGAATAGACAAACGTTGCAAATAAACTCTTCCATTAGATATTATTTGATTCGCTCTGTGCATAATGCATGTATGAGTTATTTAAGGATACGTCAGTTTGAAAAAGTTGACGTTGATTGTGTGACTGAAGAAAACACTCTCTCTTCACTTTGTGAATCTCCTCTTGATTATATACTGTCAAAAGAATTAGTTGAACATATTGATAAAGCAATAGATCGGTTACCCAAGCAGTATAAAAGGGCTTTCATCCTCAGCCGTTATGAGGATAAGTCTTATAATGAAATTGCAGATGAAATGTCTATATCGGTCAATGCTGTAAAGCTATATTTAAAAAAGGCTCTTTCTAAATTGCGTGATGACTTAAAAGTGTATCTTTAATTGTGTTAATAGTTACCTATTGAACAATATTTTCCATGTTGAGAGGTATTTTCCAATAAAGCACTATATTTGCATTGTAAATAAACGAAGCATTAAATTATTGCAATAAGTAGATAATGAAGAAAATTTTAGTAACAAGTTTGTTGTTTGCGTGTGCATTTTCAACAGTAGCGCAAGATAGTAGTGAGTATGTATTTACTCCGGTAAAAGAGTTAAAAATAACATCTGTAAAGAACCAAAATCGTACAGGTACATGTTGGTCGTTTTCAGGTATCGGTTTTCTGGAAGCCGAGTTACTTCGTACAGGAAAGGGCGAATTCGATTTGTCTGAGATGTTTGTAGTAAACAATTCCTACAAAGACAAAGGGAATAAGTTTGTTCGCTTGCATGGCAAGCTTAATTTTGGACAGGGTGGTTCTTTCGAAGATGTACTTTATGTAATGAAACACTATGGAGCAGTTCCCGAATCCGTAATGTCAGGGTTACAGTATGGGGAAGATATGCACGTACATGGAGAACTTGAAGGGTTAGCTTCATCATATGTGAATACTGTAATTAAGAATAACAATGGTAAACTTTCGACTGCTTGGAAGTTGGGCTATGAAGGTCTTATCGACTCATATCTTGGAAAGATTCCAGAAAAATTTATGTATAACGGAAAAGAATATACTCCTGTAAGCTTTGCCAAAGAGCTGGGTTTAAATATCGATGATTATGTGTCACTGACTTCTTATACGCATCAGCCGTTCTATACTTCATTTGCGTTGGAAATAGAAGATAACTGGCGTTGGGCCGACTCTTACAATCTTCCATTGAACGAATTTATGGAAGTTTTCGAAAATGCAATTAATACGGGATATTCTATAGCATGGGGATCAGATGTTAGCGAGAAAGGTTTTACCCGCAACGGTGTTGCTGTAGTTCCAGATATTAAAGCTATTGAAACTTCAGGTTCAGACCAGGATAAGTGGGTAGGTCTTAGCAAAACCGACAAGGATAATGAAATTAAGAAATTGATGGAAAAACCATGTAAGGAACTTGCTATTACTCAGGAAATGCGTCAGGAAGGTTATGATAATTACCAGACAACAGATGACCACGGGATGCTTATTTACGGTATGGCAAAAGATCAATCCGGAAAGAAATTTTATATGGTTAAAAATTCATGGGGAACTGATAACAAGTATAAAGGTTCTTGGTATGCATCAGAAGCTTTTGTTGCTTACAAAACAATGAATATTATTGTTCACAAGAATGCACTGCCAAAGGCCATTGCAAAGAAACTTGGTGTTAAGTAATATTGATGTTAAGTAAAAAAAGCCTTCCGAAGCAATCCGGAAGGCTTTTTTTTACTGTCCTAATACCCGCTTGAACCGAGTCATAAAATTGGCTGCTTCTTCCATTGATAAACAAAGCGGAGGCAGTAAGCGAATGGTGTTTGTACCAGCAACTCCTGTAAATACTTTTTCTTCAAATAAAAGACGTGAGCGGATTTCTTTAATGGATTCTTCAAATTCGATACCTATC
>Ga0172378_10002740_pt1 | contig 16542 bp, 8 predicted proteins | sample GrowelOW332metaG_FD_119755 | JGI IMG/M metagenome (GOLD analysis project Ga0172378, IMG submission 119755) | Groundwater microbial communities from an aquifer near a municipal landfill in Southern Ontario, Canada - Pumphouse #3_1 metaG | ecosystem: Environmental > Aquatic > Deep subsurface >... | reverse complement strand
GTTCTATCCGCCCGCAGAGTACTTAAATACAACCCGCATCACGGAAGTCGAAGGCGAGAAGTTCTCTACTGAAGGCAAAATCTTAAAAAATCCGGGATTCAAGGAAGTTTACGGCAAAGACGCCGATAGCGAAGAAACCATTCCGCCCATTGGCAAAGACGGCAAGGCCAAGACGCTCGCCATTGATGTTTCCGACGAAACGACAAATCCGCCGCCGCGCTATACAGAAAGCACGCTGCTTTCCATGATGGAAAATGCAGGCAAGCTCGTAGAAGACGATGAATTCGCCGATGCAATGAAGGACCGCGGAATGGGTACCCCTGCCACACGGGCAGCCATCATCGAAAAACTCATCTCCGACAAATACATGGTCCGCGACGGCAAGGAACTCGTGCCCACGAGCAAAGCGTTCGACCTCATCCACGTCGCAAAAGCGATGCAAATCGAAGACCTCACAAGCCCGGAGCTCACCGGCGAATGGGAATACAAGCTCGCCCAGATTGAAAAGGGCAAGGAAACCCGCGCCGAATTCATGAATGGAATCGAAAAACTCACGACGCGGATGGTAAAGAATATCAAAGGGTTCAAGGAAGAAGACACCCGCAAAGAAGCGGCATTCAGTCCTGTCAACGGAGAAAAAGTCTACGAAAGCGTCTCCCGCTTCGACACCGATTCCGGCATTCAAATCCGCAAAATTCTCGGCGGGCGCAAAATGAGCGATGATGAAATTGTCGAACTTCTCACCAAAAAGAAGATTGGTCCCCTTACCGGATTCCGTTCCAAACGCGGAATGGAATTTTCCGCAGGCCTCATTCTCGACGATAAGAACAAGATCAAATTCGTCTTTGACAACAGCGACTCCGAAGACATCGAACTCGGCGAACAGATCGGAGTTTCTCCCATTGACAAAAGTCCCGTATTCGATACCCTCACCGCGTATATTTCACAAAGTTCCCTCGACAAGGCTAAAACGGGATTCCGTTTGAACAAAGTCATTCTCGGCAAGGAAATCGGGCTCAATAATGTGAAAAAAATGTTAGCTGGAGAAAAGACGGATTTAATACAAGGGTTCCGCTCTTCAAAAACACATCGCCTTTTCGATGCCTACCTACTTCTTGACAAATCGACCGGAAAAATCAAGTTCGATTTCCCGCCCCGCGAAGCCAAAGCAGGTGGACGCCGATTCTTCAAAAAGAAAGCCGCGGGAACTAGCGAAGAATAATTTTCGGGTAATATTGTCCGCTGCGGTATCAGGGCAATGAAGGCAAGCAAGCTTGCCTTTGCTGCGCACGATTTGCAAGCTGTTCATTTCACCGAAGCAATTTTTAGGGATGCCCTTATTGCATTCGGAGTGGGCCGCTTAAAATTTCTTAATGCAAGAAAACAGCCCGCACACCATACTTTTGAAGTGCCGGTCGCAAAATAGGTATCAAGTTCAATTCCTGCGGAAATGGAATCAGTTTTTCTAGCACATCCGAAAGACTGTAGCAGCCATCTTCGCTTAAAAATGTATATCCCTGCACCTTCCCGCCGCGGACGACAACGACACCCTTATCACCTTGAAAGCGGCCCGGCAAAAATACGGCCATATCGGGAATGGGGGCTCCAGAATCCGAAAGTTCAGCCACCGCACAATTACAGGGATAGCGGTGCTTGAAAAGCTCCACTTCCACACAAAGTCTTGCCAAAAGTTCCGACCCTGTATCTTTTGTCTTAATATCGTAAATTCCCTCTGCAAGCCCTTTCAGCGGACCCTTGCGGGCGTTAGAGAGCAAAGCTAGCACACGTTCGCGACGATTGCGGGCAAAAGTCTCATAAAGGATCTCGTCTTTCCCCATAAAATACAGAATCCCGGGCGTGCGCGGAACATCCGCAATACTTTCATCATTCCAACCCTTGGGATAAAACGCAGGCTTTTTCCCGCCCCGGATCTGTTCCGCTATTTGAGCAAGGCCGCCGGATTCATACGCCAAAATTAAAAGCTGAGCCGCAGCCAAAGCATCGCCCAAAGCCCGGTGATGCGTAAAATCAGGAATGCCAAGCGCAGAAGCTAGGCGGTGCAAGCTATAATTCTGCTGCCCCGCAAAAACCCGGCGGGAAAGTTTTACCGTGCAGAGTTTTTCTGGATCGCAATCAAAACCAGCGCGTTTCATCTCAGTGCAAACAAAAGAAGAATCGAAAGCGACATTGTGAGCCACAAAAATTCTGTCCGCAAGCATCTTATCCAACCGGGGCGCTAAATCTTCGAATGTCGGAGCATTCTCCAGCATTTTCGGGGTAATGCCAGTGAGATTCACAATAAACGGAGGAATATCCCTAGAGACCTTAACTAGGGAATGGAACTTTTCCGTGATTTTCCAATCGTCGACAAGGACAACGCCGATTTCAATGATGCGATCATTTTCCGGTTTTCCTCCGGTGGCTTCCACATCGACTACGGCAAATCGCGGATTCAAAAGAAAACCTCAAATGCAATTTTACTTGATTTCAAAGTCAATAGAACGCTTTCCCGTCTTCTCAGATACGCGGGCTGAAATTTTCTCTCCCTTGATTCCCGCATAAAGCGGAACGGAAAGAAGATCAGAAACGCCTGCAGTTTCCGAAGCAACGGCGGTCGATTCTGAGAAGGTATCCTGATAGACCTGTTTTTTACCAACCCAAATAGTATAAGTGAACATACGAGCGGCATCACCTTTGTGAATTTGTTTCGTCGGGGCACAGAAATGGACAATTCCCCCCTTAGGAAGCGTGCGAAGGGAATCCTTTATTTCTTCTTCCGTTGCAAAATCCGCTTCCATACGCATCCGCATATCTTTTTTGAGCTTCTCCAAGCCTTCATATTCCACGGTCACAACTAATTTTACATCTTCTGGAATTGCCGATTCGCGAATATCCCGTACTTTAGAATTATTGTTATAGTATTCCCAGCGGCCATTATCGTGGAGGACCACCGCCGCCCCATTAGAAAGGGTTGCCGTCATATCCGCAGAAAAAACAAAACAAGCAAGCAAAAAAAAAGTCAATCCAAATTTTTGAAACATCAAAGCACTCCAAAAGTCAATAAAAGAAACTTTCTGCCCAAATATATCCTTCAAAAGCGGAATTTGCCATCTTTTTTACATTCTCTTTTACTCACATTTTAGCAATACCTTCAAATTAAAAAATATACTTCTATAGTATGGAGTTTTTAAATGAAACCAACTGAACACTATTTAAATCTCATTGCGGCCATCACGCTCTTTTCAACTGCGGCAATTTGTGCAAAACCTGCGGCACCAGGCCTCATTACCCGCACAGAAAGCGATGGCCAAAAAATCCGCACATACATCCGCGGCGATGAATTCTTTCACTATATCACATCTGAAGACGGACATCTGCTCATACCGGCCAAAGATGGAACCCTTTATTACGCCAATGACAGCGGAAGTATTTCTTCCAAAAAGGCTCGAAACATTGAAAGCCGTTCAGAAAGCGATAAAAGTTTTCTGCAAAGCGTCAAAATTCAAAAACCGATTATCAGAAATTCTACTACTGCTTTGCGGAAAGCGGCTCAACAACGGCTGCCAACTCCAGTATCTTTCACATCGGACTCCATCCACGGACTCGTCATCCTCGTGCAGTTCAGCGATACAAAATTCACCGTAGACAATCCCAAAGAAGAATATACCAATTATATGAATAAAGAAGGTTATTCCAATTTCGGAATGACCGGAAGCGCAAGGGATTACTTTATAAAGAATTCAATGGGTTCTTTTGTTCCCACATTTGATGTCTACGGACCTGTCACACTACCAAATAAGGCATCTTACTACGGAGGAAACGACGAAGATGGTTGGGATTCCGCAGCAGAGACGATGGTAAAGCAAGCCGTAGACTCGCTAGATTCTCAAATAGACTTCAGCAAATACGATAACGACGGGAATCGCTATGTCGACTTTGTCTATGTATTCTATGCCGGCCTCGGCGAAGCCGATGGCGGAGATGCAAATACCATTTGGCCTCACGCAAGTACGCTCAGTTTGATCGGTCATTCTACAGACGACGGTGTTTATGTCAATTCATACGCCACATCCAACGAAACCAGCGGTTCTGCGAACGAAGAAGGTCTTTTCGCCTTGGACGGAGTCGGCACTTTTGTTCACGAATTCTGTCACGTCCTTGGCCTTGAAGACCATTACGATACCGAAAACAACGGAACGGAAACACCTAGTTATTGGGACGTAATGGACGCAGGTGTTTACAATTGCAAAAGCAACGACTATGGGCTATCCAGCTGCACACTGCCCTACCTTTCCGCATTTGAACGGCTCTCCCTCGGATGGCTCACCCCGGACACTCTCAAAACAGATACAACAACCCACATCATTGATACCATTTCCACGAACAAAGCCTACGTTCTTTATAACACGGCAAATGAATTCTTTATGCTCGAAAATCGCCAGCAAACCAGTTGGGATGAAGCCCTCCCCGGTCACGGAATGCTTATATGGCACATTGATTACAAAAGATCAGCTTGGGAAGACAACACTGTTAACTCAACACCGGGCCATCCCCGCGTAGACATCATCGAAGCCGATGGCAGCACCGACTACGGGGATGATGGAGATTCCTACCCGGGCTCCTCCAACAAGACAACCTTCCCCGGTTTTGTCACTTGGTCTTCCGACACACTGCAACCGAAATTTTCTTTTATCGCAGAAATTTCTGGTAAAATCTGCATTTCGAATGAACCTGGAGCAAATGAGGAAACCTGCAATACGGTCCTCACTCGGACAAAAGCATCTCCCAAAACAGAAAGCGCCTTCTCTTTCGAACAAAATGCTCTTTCATTTACAGTCAATGGGCAACTGAATATTTACAAACTAAACGGGGAAAATATTTTTTCAAGAGCCGTTTCGAATGGAGAATCCATTTCCCTTGCGGAAATCACAAATGGTCCCGTCATCATCAAATTTTCGGCTTCCGGACAACCGCCTATCATCCGAAACTTAAATATCATGTCTAAATGAATCCCGATTACCCTTACACGCGCTTTGCCCCCTCTCCAACAGGTTATCTGCACCGAGGGCATATCCTTTCTGCGCTCTGGGTCTATGCTTGCGCCAAAAAATTCGGCTACAAAGTCCGCCTCCGAATTGAAGATCACGACAAAAGCAGGGCACGCCCCGAATACATTGACTCTATCCGGGAAGACCTCGAATGGCTGGGATTCAGTTGGGATGCAGAATCCATACAGAGCTCCCACGAAGAGCGCTTCGAAAAAGCCCTGGAACTTTTAAAAGAAAAAGGACTCGTCTATTCCTGCAATTGCAGCCGCAAATTTACGTTCGAAAATAATCCAGTAAATGGCGAAGGTGAAATTATCTATCAAGGCCTCTGTCGGGAACGAAATCTTCCTTTCTCAAGAGAGAACGCGATCCGTTTTAAGATATCGGACAAAACCGTCGAATGGGACGATCTCCGACTGGGACACTTCGCAGAAAGACCTGCGGAACAATGCGGCGATTTCGCCCTCAGGGACAGAACCGGACTCTGGACATACCAATTCGCCGTAGCCGTCGATGATTTTGAAGAAAAAGTGGGGCTCGTCGTCCGAGGAGAAGACCTGAGGAATTCCACAGCAAGACAAATAGAGCTTTCAGAAGCCCTAGGGCGTGCACAAAGACCGTTATTTCTCCACCATCCGCTCATTACAGACACTACAGGAAAGAAGCTCTCAAAGCGGAAAAAATCGACTAGCATCCGCGGAGAAAAGCAAACCGGGAAAAAAGCGGAAGAGATCATTGGAGAAGTCTGCTTTGAAGCGGGCATTTCCAAAAAGCAAGAACAACTTTCGATAAACAATGCAATTTCCTTGCTTGTAACACAACTCACTCCCAAATTTTGAATCTATATTCCAAAGTATATGGCGGATGATCTTTACAAGCGATTATTAAAATTAAGAGACGCTTCCTTTGACTTGACTATCAAGAACAGGCTTCTCAACTTTTCTCCTAAAGCGCGTTTTCAAACACCGCTCCTTCCAGAAAACGGAATCGTTTTTTTCGAACACTGGTCTTCCAAGAACGTTTCCATACCCCTTTCCATATTCGCTCCACTTTCTGAAACATTCTCCGAAGAAAACCAAGCAGATCTCATTTCTGATTTTAAATATGCACTCAGCTCTGTCGAAGAAGCCACGGGAGAACAAAATTTATTTCTCTCTCTCGGTTTTTTGCGCTGGCAAAATACTTCACCGGTATTGCTAATTCCAGTAAAAATAGACCCAAAAACGCTAGTCATTTCTCTTTCAGACATTCCCCCTATCGAAAATGTGCCTCTGAGACTCAACTGCAAGGGGACAATAAAACTTCCGCAAGCTCGCGATTTTCAAAACGGAAAAATTTTCGACATCCGAAATTATTTTGCAGAAGTCCAAAAAGCGGCAGAAACCGTTACTAATTGGAAATTCACACCAAAGGGAATGTCGCTCGGCTTTTTCGATGCCGCAAAACTTTATTCTCAAGCGGATATCGATAGCGAAGAATGGAAATCCGATCCGAAAATCAACAATCATCCAGTGCTCTCCAGGCTCCTTTCTCAAGAAGGATTCCGCGTTCTTGAATCCGGCTTTGAAGACAAGGACTTGGATGATTTCTTCAATCCAACAGAGCACCATTTCATCAAACCATTAGATTCTTCGGCTACACTTGCCCTCCTTGAAGCGCTTCAGCCTGAAAATGAAGCTTTTGTTGTCCAAGCACCTCCAGGATCCAATCGGGAAGATTTTCTCGCCGATCTCATTTCCGAAAATATTGCCAATAGAAAGCGGATTCTTCTCACCTACAAGAAAAAAGCAACCCTTGAAAGATTCAACCAAGTCTGGAATCCAGCCCTCCCCGAATATAAGGACATCACTTGGGAAAAAGCAAAAGAAAGCCTACAGAAAACAAGGCAAGAACTCGTTCAATACAATAAAGCCGTCAACAAGCCGATTCTCCCTGGAGGCGGAACTCTTTCCGCTTCCCTCATCGCCATTGCCGATTCGTCTTCATATAAAAAAACCTTGCCGGACTCCATTTTCAGCGGAGTGGAAAACCTGGATGCGGAAAAATTTCACGAAGCCTGTGGGTTGCTGCTAGATCTTTTGGAACTTGCCAGTCGCAATAATGCAAAGAAAGCCAAGCAGGCGTTCAAAGGATCTTCGCTCACTTTCACTGACGAAATTCAAAAAAAACGGATCCATGACAAGCTGGAAAAGGCCTCAAAAGAATTCAAAATTTTGTCAATGCTTTCAAAAGCTGCCGCAAAGACATTTCTATTCGACCGAGCAATAGACATCAACGTTCTCACAGAAGTGAGCGAAGCCATCACTTCGGATTTCGGAGAAAAGACGCCCTCATTCGAGAACTGGAACTTACAATCTAGGGACTGGACCACTTATGAAGAATCTCTGAAATCTCTTTCCGATGCGGGCGCATCGTGGTCCGAATTCCGGAGAAATGGTTCCGAAATCTATACGGACGAAGCTATCGACGAGTCCATTTGCGACGCAAGAGAGATCCTCGCCGACAATCTGGAACGCACTTTCAAATCTTTTTCCGAATATTACAGGGACGCCCAGCGCACGCTTCTCCACACACTCAAAACCCCGAAAAAGATAAAAAGCGATAAAGAGCTACTGGACATTACAGACAAATTAATAGAAATTCAAGAACATAAAAAACTGTATAAGAATACGTCTGTACTCGCCAACCATCTCTGCGGAAAGGATTGGAAATATGAGCACACGAATTGGACAGCGCTAGCCTCCAAGATTCGTTGGTTCTATTCTTTTCGCGAAAAAGTACAGAACAACAAAAACGCACCCCTATCTTATGCAATACTCGAAAGATACAATGAACTGAGAAACGTCATTACCGATGCGGAGACACTTAAAAAGCTCTGCCATTCGGCAGCCGAAGACTTTGCCGATCTCAAAAAAGAACTCGGCTTTGAAACTATAGAAGATCCTTCCGTAGAAGCGCAAGCAGATCTTGTAGAAAAATGGGAGAGGTCCCAAGCCCTCATCCCGCTATATGCGCTTATCCAAGAAAAAGAAAGAGCTCTTTTCAATCTGGGGCTCACAAATCTTGCAGAGGCTGCCCTTGATGAAAGCAACAAGGACAAGGACATCAACGTAGAATTATTGCGGTTCTGGCATTCCCTTCAAGTGCAGAACGTATGCAAGATTTCGCCATCCATTTTCACTTATTCGCCTAAAGTCAGGGCGAACAAATCCCGCGAGTACCGGGAACAGATGGATGACTTCTGTATGATGAATTTGAGGCTCGCAAAAGAACTTCTGCAAAAGAGCCCCGTTCTGCTAACCATTCTTTCTCTGGAAGCAACCGCTTTGCGGATTCCGCGCAAAGAAAATCTATTTGACGTAGTGATTTTCCTAGACGCAGAAAGCATTTCACCTCTTCAAGCAATGCCCGCCATACTCCGTTCCAAGCGGGCAATATTCATCGGGGATTCAAGCCTTCCTCCAGTGCCATTTCCCATTCTTCAGAGCGCGTCCCACAGAGATTCCTTTGTGGCGCCTCATCTTGAGAACATTCTCTCCTTCTCCCTTTACAAAGGGGCAAAGTTATCCTTCCTTCCTCTCAATACACTTCACAAGCACCCCGCTCTCATCGACTTTGCCAATGTAAATTTTTATGGGCAAAAAATTCATAAGCTCTCGCTCCCATCTTCAGAGCCTTTCTGTGATATGCAGATAAAGATGGAAACCCAGCTTTCCAAAGCTATCGCCGAAGCGGCAGTCAAGCATGTCGAACAGCACCCGACACAATCACTAGGCATTATCGTATTTACTGAAGAACGCCGGCGCGACGTATTTAAAGCCATAGAAGAAGTCGTAAAAGAACATCCTGATCTCGGACTTTTCCTTTCTCCCAAAAACATTCTCCGCGACCCTTACATCAAACTTCCTGAAGAAGCCGCCGGCGACTTCCGCGACACCATTTTCGTTTGTGCAGAGATGAATGCCGCTCTCGCCCAACAGGGACTCGGAAGTAAAATGATAAACGTATGCGCAACACACGCCCTTTCCAAGCTGTGGGTATTCACCGCAGAACCAATCGAAACTTCCAGTTCAACAAACCCAGGCATCCGTACATATTGGAATTTCTTAAAATACGTCAAAGACGCTAAAAACCAGAATATTTTTGGCAAAAGCGCACTCTTATCTCCCTTTGAAGAACACGTACTCAAAGCGCTCAGCGGCAAAAACTTGAGCATAGAAACCAAATGGGGCTACCGCGATACAACAATACAATTTGCCGTGCGGGATGCCAATAATCCGGAACAATTCCTCATCGGAATTGAAACGGACTCCTCGGAAGGAGCTCTCCGGAGTTCCGTCGAAGACAGGGAATACATACGCCCCATGATTCTAAGCCGTCTCGGCTGGAAAATTATCCGCTTGTGGTGTCCGAACTGGTTCAAGACTCCAGTCGATGAACGCGATCATATTTTGACGACTATCGCCGTAGAACAAAGTGTTGCACCACCGCCAAAACGGACCAACGAAGAAAAAGAAAACCTTCCTGCAATACACGTGGAACCCTATCGGATTCTTCATCCTAAAATTGAAGATTCCGTCCATGACGTTCCCATTCCAGAGCTCCCGATCAAATATCTGATTTTACAAATGAAATTCTACGTAGATGCAGAATCACCGATTCATGAAAAAAGTCTCATCCGCCGCATTCTAGAACTCCACCGAGTCCATCGCGCAGGGCCGGCGGTAATACGCGCCATCGAAGATGCCTTTGCGCAAGGCATCAACCGCAAGGCATTTATCAAAACCGGGCACTTCTTCTATTCTACACAACCCAGCGAAATCGTACTCCGCAATCGGGCAGCCCTTCCCGATGAAGAACGCAAATTAACATTCATCCCGCCCGAAGAGCGCGAACTATTCCCCTCCGGTACCGACGAGGCAACAATCAAGCAAACGCTTGGTCTGCTGTAGTTATTTCACTTTTACCACTAAGACGGTAAAGTCCGAAGCTGCAAGAGAACGGGCTTTATCTTCGGCCTTATCCTTTGTATAGGATCCCGAGCGGAGCTTATAAAAAGGAGCATCAAAAACAAGTTGTATCGAAAGGCCCGTCTTGGAAGAAAGATCGGCGCGGCGTTTCTCCGCTATATCAAAATCAGCGATGGCGTCAAATTGTAGAGCATAGACCCCTGTACCCTTGTTATCCTTTACAGAAGAACTCACCAAGTTTCCGTAACCGCCAGCATCTGAACGCGCGGCAGAATCCAAGGATGGTTTATATTCACGGCCCTTAAAAAGAGAATCCACATCCGTAACGGAAGCGGCAAAAGATAGCGAAGCAAAAACGAAAATAAAAATCGCCAGATATTTCATACTGTAATTATAATAAAAAAAGGCTTCCCTTTTAAATGGGAAGCCTCTTGAAATCTAAAATAGACCTATTCAACTGTTCCAGAACCCCGTCTCACACCCCAGACCTGGGTTACATTATGTTTGGCCTGCTTGCCCGCAATCGCTTGCGTTTTTGAAACCTTTGGAATCCTCATGTAGGTATAAAGCTTGGAAATATAAGCCCCCGTACCGACAAATCGACCGTTGTCTGCGACCAAGTTCCAAGCGAGGTACACATAACCGCGTTTTTCCGTGCAATCTCCACCAAAAATGCTGTCATTGCAAGCCACATAGCTCTTCTTGCTTGCAACAAACGAGCCCAAATTAGTAAAGATATTTTGTTCATACACAAGCTGGATATCCGCCAAATTCAATTGTTTACTAGCAATCAAGGCACTTAATGAGGAATCCGCAAGGATATTACCCATATCTGTCTTGATCAAGTAGCCAAGCGTATTCGGATTGTCCTTAGCTACCTGAGACAATGAATCATAAATATCCACAAAATGGTACGTTATAGGATCTTGATTCAAACGATTTTTGTTGGAACCGGCATCAAAAGTCGTCATCTTGATACTTGCAATCGTAGAAGGAGCATCACCTTCGAGCATCATCCACGGAGAAGGAACACCCACATTGTAATCCGTGAGGTAATTCCCATTTATGTCAGAGATCACGAGAGGACGGGCCCGGACAAAATCCCCGGAAGAAGGAATATCAACCCCTGTAGCTGCAACATAAATCATCGTTGCCGTAGAATCGCTGATCGTAGTCGATGTGCTTATAGCCGCAGAAGTCGCTGTCACAACCTGATATTTATTCGTGCTTTCCGTTGCAGAACGCAGATAATAATTGAACATCTTTGTCTTTTGATCCTGTACTTCAGTACCAAGCGTTACAGCTTCGGAGAATGAAACTTTCACTTGGAACATTCCATCTGTAGAGAGTTCTGCAATTCGTGCTTTCAAGATAATCGGAGATACCTTATCAGTAATACTACAAGAGAAGTGCCCAGAAGTTTCCTTGCCATTTTTCGTGTACCTAGCCCAAGAATCAACTAATCCAGAACCCGTTGTCTGTACTTTTTTAGAAAACTCTACTCCCGAGAAGGTCAGCACGGAATCGCAAAGGGAATCGCCACAAGTTGCAGCAGCCTCGATTTGCGCTTTATTAAGAAGAATTGGAGCTGCATTTTTGTTGCTATCCCACGTTACAAGAATAGAATCCGGGAGGGAATCCTTGGCAAACGGACGGTGGTAATAAACTGCGAGAGAATCCGCAATACCATCCAGATATTCGCTTGCCGTATAAGATTGATCCAAGCCATTATATGCAATCGACTTGCCCTTCGTATCAAAAATCTTCGCCGAATCCGGAGTCGGAACAGGAGGATCGATGAAGGTAAGCCCGGACCACTTAGCACTGATTTGCGGGTTTTCTGCACCAAGCACCGTGAAATAAGCGCTATCCGTCACAGCATTCGCTGCATCAGGATAAAGCTTTGTAGACCGGAACTGCAAAGATCCCTTGCCGTTCACAAAATCAACGGGAATCGCCGTAATTCCATCGGACGCCGGATAAACGGAAAGCGAGAAATTACAATCCGCGCAAACACCCGATGTAGTCGGATCAAAAGCGATCAAATACGCCTCATAATAAGAGCCCTTATAAAGAATGGTGTCTTCACTAAAGAAGGCATTGCCATAAGAAGTGACCTGATTCGAATAAGTGGGATCGACAAACGAGATTTGAGGCAAGTAATAAGTAAGAGCCAATTTTTTCGTGCGACCTGAAATATAAATAGTATCCGTAATAGTATTGGCCGACGTCAGGGCTTCCAAAGGAACTGTCGCCCAAACCGTGTCCACGCCATTAGCTCCAATGGTAGAAGAAGTTACAGGAGTATCTCCGGTACTATCCGCATATACAAGGAGTCCATCGCTGAACAGCAATGTATAATTTTCTCCCACGGCGCTTGCCAAATCCATATCAATATTATTGTCACTGAGAGAATCCCCCAACGCACTGATATAGACAGGAATCCGGACACCAGCCATCGCAGAAGTCCTTACCTTATAAACATGCCCCGTAGAATCTTCACCGTTTGCAGTAAGAATATCCAAATTTCCCGCAATACGGAATGTAATAGACGTACGTTTGCCACTAGCAGAAATCCAAAGGCGATATGTTCCAGAAGGAAGGCCAGAAAGGGCGTCTCTGTTAATGACCGGCTGGTAATAATTAGAAAGATTAATGCCACCAAAATAAGTATTACCAGGAGCAAACTTGGTAGAGTCATAGACGAGCGTCGTTCCCTTATAAAGATTATAAAAAATACTTGTCCCGCTATACTGAATACTATCACCACAGAACTTTTGTGTCGTCGTAGCCGAAACGCCCGACATTGCGGAAGCGCAATCGCCATCACCCGTTGTTTCCCAGCAAATTTCATACCCAGTTCCCTCACCTGTGTAGTTAGGATTCTTGGTATAAGAAATACCCGTATTCTGCTGGATATACATATTCGTCTTAATGCGGACATTACTCATCGTTGTTCTACGGTCACAGAAGAAGATGTCGAGATCATAAGTCTGCCCTTCGACCAAGGCAGAATCGTGCTTGTCCTTAATCTTGCTCAAGTCCACATAGCCAGGAGCCGCCAAATGAGTTCCGCCCAAATCAACCGCTAGCTTGCCACCGATAAACACCCAAATATCGTCATCACCGCGGAAGTTGAAACGGAGGCCTTCCTTATATTTAAACTGAGCATGACTCTCAAAGCAAAATTGCTGATTACGACCAGCCTGGCCCGCTTTTGACGGATCAGAAGTCCACCGAGGAACCCCCGCCGCGCTTACTGTTTCTGTTTTATCTATATAAGAAAGCCAACCGGTCGGCTTGTCATCCTGACAAGACCATCCCCAAATACAAAGATTAGTGGTAACACCAGTAACCTGGCCCGCAATAGTTGTCAGAGGATCCGAATCCCCGCCTCCAAAAGCACCAGAGCAATCATGACCGCCAGTCCAACCCGGGCCATTGCACATCAAGTCAAATTTTTGAGCATTCTCTGTATCATCCAAAGCACGAAGAAGAGGACCCACAAACACAGGACCTTCTGCTAAACGCTTAGTTCTAGCAGCAGCCACAGGAGTCGAACCTCTCATAATAGAAGCATCCGTAGTCGCTTCTGCCGGATAGAAGCCCCCTTGCACAGAAATACCGGGACTCGTATAAAAATCGGAATTAAATTCCCATTGTCCATCAGTTGCACGGGAAAATGGCATATCAAAACAGGACATTTCATTCACGTCCTTGGTTGCATTAAAAAGTTCATTGAACAAAGCTTCCGTGATAAAGCATTTTTCACCATTGCCACCCATTGCTGCAGTCCTAAGGAGCGGTTTTTTTACCGCGCTCAACGTATCCTGAAGCACGTTCGGGGTCACGCCGATACATGCATTGACTGCGGCAACTGCACGAGTTTGATCAATTTCTTGAGCTCCAACTTGGCAACCTTCTCCGCCGCTAGAATAACAAGAGAACGCCGGATGCAAAGAAGCATCCGTATCATAAATAATAGCCGCTAGACTATAAGAGCAATTTCCCGTTACACCAGGATCTGTAGTAAAAATACCCTTATCAGCTTCAAGGGCCGTCTCAGGCCATTGAGAAGCGTCAGGAATAAAGAAAATAGAATTTGAAGATTCAGTAGCAGCAACAGAAAACAAGTCACCCAGAGGAATAGAATTTACAGTGCTTCCCGCTTCATCGTAGCCATCCCAGCCAATCAATTCTTCCTTCAAAGCATCATTATCGCGATAAACAACTACTGAACTAGGAGGAGTCTGATTAAACCATACATAATAGAACCAACCGCAACGGAGAGGATCCACCTTCATTGCCACACCGGTTTTCCCCCCATCCGTGCTAAGCATTGGCACTGAGCTCATCCACAATTGATCGTCTGGAGACATGAAATAAAAATATTTCGCATCAGGAGGATTGTTGCTAATGACTGTAAGTCCAGCCGTAGTAGGATTTTCATACACATAAAGAGAAGTCGTCCCGTTAAAATCGCTACAAGAAAGAGAATCTCCTTGAACCTGATTTCCATTCAAATTGTAGGTAGTACTATTTACCCACTGAGCAGGATAATAAGTTCCCGTACTATTGAACTGGAAAGATGAGCCCTGTGCAGAAGTGGCGGCATCAAACTCATACCACCCCGAAGTTCCGATAGTACCCGCAACAAACTGTCCACCACCCATTAAATATGCAGTAGTCCAAGATGATGGGGCTTGGAAGTAGATGGTCCCTTCGCAACTCAAAGCAAACGCTTTTCCTTGCAAAAGAAAAAAGGCAGCCAGCATAAACACAAACACGGCCAGCAAAGAACGTTTTGTCACTACAATTTTTTCTCTCATAGTATTTCTCCAGAGCCACGATAAAAACCATCCAAAACAACACCACGGCACACCTATACCTAGGATGCCCATCACCACGGGTTGAAAATTATGCTTTTTCTTTAAAAAAAGCTAGTTTTTTCTTTGAAGTTTAAAGAATTTCGTTTACTTGTGACAACGGACGTTTGTTTTTTGCGTTTTTTCTGCCAAAGAAGACGAATTTTGCCCCGGAGCCCCGATGCTTGACATAGAAAAAACCATTGCAACTCAAGGAAACACTCTGCAGATGCCTTCTACATCGCCAAGGCCTCACCTAGTAGTGCTATACCCGCAAGCATCTTTCAAGCAAATCCCGCTTACCCAAGGAATCACTATTATTGGACGCGGGCTCGATGCAGACATTCGCCTGGATGATGATATGATTTCGCGCAAGCACTGCGAAATTTTCTGGGACGGGAACAAAGTGACCATCCGCGACCTGGACTCAACCAACGGGACTTTTATCGATGGAATAGCCCTCACCAAAAAACCGAAGTCCATCGATTCGGAAAATCGGCTACAAATAGGCAAAATGGTTCTTAAAATAGACTTCAAAGATCCGAGCGAAGAAGCTTTTGACAAGGCTCTATTTGAAGCAGCCACTACGGATCCGCTCACCCGGATTTCCAACCGGCGCACTTTTATGGATCGTTCCCTTGGCGCACTCGCCAATTCCCGCCGTAAGGATATGTACGCACACATCATTATGTGCGATATAGATCATTTTAAAAAAGTGAACGATACTTGGGGTCACCAAGCGGGTGATATGATTTTAAAAGGTGTGGCCCAGCTCCTTTCCCAAGGAAAACGGGAAAGCGACCTTTTTGCAAGGTATGGCGGAGAAGAATTCGTGTTCCTCCTCACCGAAATCACCAAGGCAGATGCCGTGAAAAGTGCAGAACGCCTACGCGTAGCAATCGAAAAACACGCGTTTTCATTCAACGACAAATCCATACCCGTTACACTTTCGCTCGGCGTTGCAAGCCACAAGGGGAAGGATATCCCCACCATCGAAGCCCTTATTTCCGAAGCGGATAAGAACCTCTACTTTGCCAAAGATCACGGCAGAAACCAAGTTGCATCCGAAAAAACGCTAAAGAAGTAAAAACGGGAAAATTTTCTCAGAAGCCTTCCCATTTGATGGAGTCGCCGAGTACGCCCGACGAAGGAATTATTCCAAAGATATTCTGCAAAAGGCTTCGATATATAAAAGAAATCCCAAGCCTACAGTCCAAAAGTCGGAGAGCCTTAACTATCTTAAAAAAGTTGTTTTCCCGCAATTTTTTCTCCCTATTCTTGTTTCAAACGTCTTTAAACGAAAAACACCTTTTTTCCCTTAAGGATTCCTATGAAACAAAAGCCAGAAGAAAACTTCAAAATTCCAGAACTTCTCCGCGGGAAAACCTTTCTCGACCCCACTTACGATGCGGCTTTCCAAGAACTTTTCTCAGACAAACGCACGCTTATCCATTTTCTAAATGGAATTCTCCACTTAGATACAGCCCACACCGTATTAAACCTCGAATACAGAAACCCAGGGATCTCAATCGCATTTCCCTACCCGAAAACAGTTCGCTTTGATATTCGCGCTATCACAGCCGAAGGCAAAGAACTCGATATTGAAATGCAAAGACATTTCCATTCCGATTTTAACGACCGCGCTATACTTTATTCGGC
>Ga0172378_10002738_pt1 | contig 16545 bp, 13 predicted proteins | sample GrowelOW332metaG_FD_119755 | JGI IMG/M metagenome (GOLD analysis project Ga0172378, IMG submission 119755) | Groundwater microbial communities from an aquifer near a municipal landfill in Southern Ontario, Canada - Pumphouse #3_1 metaG | ecosystem: Environmental > Aquatic > Deep subsurface >... | reverse complement strand
GCTATGTAAACATTTGGTGAAATTCACTTAGATGTAACAGACTATCTGTATGAGAAAATCATGCAGATAGTTTTTTTTGTCTTGCCATTAAATACAAATCTAAAACATAATCTTTAAATATTTCTTGAGATGTACTTTCCTCCATTTTCAGAACACTTGCAATCAGCTTTTAGCTATTCAAATAGATATCGCATTACTTACAAAAAATATGGTTTTATGCTATTCTTTTCCTATGGCAAAAACGAAAAAGAAAACTCTTCCTCCTATGGAACGGTTTGATAATTATTATATAAATTATTACAAAGACAGATGGCCTTCTTTAAAAGAAGCTCTTTTAAAGAAGTCAAATCCAATTGAACTCAAATCAGATTTAGTTGAACCTTACTATATGGATGAAGCTTCTATTATTTGTGCCAATTTATTGAATATAGAAGAAGGAGATGCAGTGCTTGATATGTGTGCTGCCCCTGGTGGTAAAACTTTAATACTGGCGTCGAAACTCAAAGGAACAGGTTATCTTGTTAGCAATGATAGATCTTCAAAACGTAGAGCAAGACTCCACAGTGTTATCAATGATCATCTTATTGAAGAATACAGAGAGAACATCAAGGTCACAGCTCATGATTCCACAAAATGGGGAATATTTGAAAAGAATGTTTATGATAAAATTCTTCTTGATGCTCCATGTTCAAGTGAGAGACATGTTCTATCAACACCTTCAGCCCTTGAATTGTGGACAAGTAACAGGCCAAAACACCTATCCTACCAGCAGTTTGCTATGCTTGCCGCTGCTCTTGATGCAGTAAAACCTGGTGGATATGTTCTGTACTCAACATGCGCCATCACTCCTCAAGAAGATGAAGAAGTCATTGAGAAGCTTTTTAAGAAGCGGAAGGGAAAGTTTGAGTTAATTGATTTTGATGCTGAGTATTCTGAAAAGAAGAAATATGGTCAAATTATATTACCAGACACTGCTAATGGACGTGGACCATTATACTTTTGTTTGATAAAGAAAATGGAAGAAGTAGAGGAAGAAAATGAGTAAAGTCAGTATTATAAAATGTGAGAATTATGAAAAGAATGTTGTTTTTGAAGCTTTGAAAAAGGCCTGTGATTCTTCTGATTTCCCAAATATTGAAGGGAAGAGTGTTCTTATAAAACCAAATATTCTCTCAGATAGCAATGTAGATAAAGCCATCACTACAAATCCTGAAGTACTTCGCTCCATGATAAACTATGTGAAAGCAAAGAAACCAAAATCAATTATTGTAGGAGATTCACCTGCTCTTCATAAATCAGGGATGACTCCAACCAATTCAGGTATTTATCAGGTATGTGAAGAAGAAGGTGTTGAATGGGTCAATTTTCTAAAGGGCTCTTTTAAAGTAAAACTTCCAATTATAAATAAAAAGATCACACTGACTGATACCCTCAATGATATTGATGTATTGATCTCTCTTCCAAAATTCAAGACACATGAATTGATGATTGTTACCGGTGCACTTAAAAACCAATTTGGCCTTGTTCCAGGTTTCCATAAAAGCCCTCAGCATGTAAAATATCCAAACAAGGATAACTTTGCGAAGATGATATGTGGTATTCACACTCAAGCAAAGGTTGGATTTGCTCTTATGGATGCTGTAATTGGAATGGAAGGCGCAGGTCCAGGAAATGGTACACCAAGACAGGTAGGTGTTCTAATTGCAAGTAATGATTTACTTGCTGTTGATGTAGCACAGGCTACAATAATGGGTCACAGTCCTTTAGATATACCAATTATTAAATGTGCAATTCTAAATCAATTGACAGATACAAGAAAACTTGATGACATTGAATATACTGATATCAATCCAAATGATATGATTATTTCTGATTATAAGAGAATCGTAAAAAATAAAAAAAGTGAAAATGGACAGAGAGCTACTCCCACATTCATTCCAGAAAAGTGCATTCTTTGCAGAAAATGCGTTGAAGTTTGCCCTGCTTCTGCTTTGAGTGTTGTGGACAAAAAGATAGAACTCGACAAAAGTAAATGTGTAATGTGTTACTGCTGTCATGAAGTATGTCCTGCAAAAGCTATTGAAATTAGAAAATAATTAAGAAACAGCACTGCATTATCCGCCAAGGTATTTCCTTGGCGTTTTTTTATATCCAATAAATACTTACAGTTTTTTTTTTAATATTTCGCTGTCTACACACTATTTTGGTGTTTAGTTTAATTATGTTTTTTATTCTTCAATGCCTCAGATATTTTAGATTTTCAAAGTTTATTTTTTATATTTATGTTATAGTGCCTAAGACTTTTTATATTTTTGAGGTTGATACTAAGTGATAGATTTAAAGAAAGAATTAAACAAAGAACAATACCTAGCAGCATCAACAATTGAAGGACCTGTCCTTATTATTGCGGGTGCCGGTTCAGGTAAAACAAGAATGCTTACCTACAGAATTGCTCACATGCTTGAGATGGGCATTGACCCTAAAAATATTTTGGCTTTGACTTTTACAAATAAAGCAGCATCTGAAATGAGTGATAGAATTGAACAGCTTACAGGTTCAAAGCAAAAAAATCTCACAAGCACGACTTTCCACTCTTTTGGATTGGGATTATTGAAGCAACACATTCAACATTTAGGCTGGAAGAACAACTTCACTATTTATGATAGCAATGATAAAACTGCTTTGATAAAGCAGATTGTCATCACATTAGGATTCCCTTTAGATTCTGTTGATGTAAGAGAGCTAGGTGAAATCATATCCAAAGTCAAAACAAAAAGGGCTATAATTTCGGATAAAACAGCCAACAATACAAAGTTGATAATAGATGAATATGAAAAGCATCTGAAAGCATTCAATGCTGTTGATTTTGATGATTTGATTGTCAAACCTCAGGTTATCTTTTCAAAATTTCCTAAAATTCTTGAAAAAACTCAAGCCCGATTTCAATATATCTTGGTTGATGAATTTCAGGATACATCAATCTCACAGTATGATATGATTAAATCCCTTGCTGTTGAATCTAGAAATTTATGCGTTGTTGGAGATGATGATCAGAGTATATATTCATGGCGTGGTGCAAACTATCAAAATATCATTAAATTTGAACAGGACTTTCCAGAAAGAAAAGAAATTATGCTGGAAAGGAACTATCGCTCAAGCAAGACAATTCTTGAGGCTGCCAACAATCTAATCATCAACAACAAAGAGCGAAAAGATAAAAAGCTATGGACAGAAGAGAACAAAGGATCTTCAATATATTTGATGCATCCAGCAAATGGAGAGATGGAAGCCGCATCTGTAACACAAGCTATTATTGACCAACACTTGAAGGAAGGTAGAAATCTCAGTGATTTTGCCATTCTCTCACGAACTAATTCTTTAATTCCTAATTTTGAAACAGCTCTTATGGAAAGAGATATAAGCACAAGAGTTACAGGTACTCAAAGCTTGTTTGATAGAAAAGAAATCAGAGATATTGTAAGCTATTTGAAGGTAATTGCAAATCCTGACGATGATGTAAATTTCTTGAGAATTATCAATACTCCCCGTAGAGGAATAGGTAGAGTTACTGTTGAAAAAATAAGGAAGGTAGCTGATGCTCATAACATGTCTCTCTACAGTGCTCTTTGCTATATGGCAACTTCCACAGATCCATCTTTGCGAGATAGCACAAAGAAATCCCTCACCCGTTTCATGGAGTTTATGGAGTACTATACAAATAAATTCGAAGAGGAAGAGGGACGAAGGAATCAAGTTCTAAGAAACTTGATTAAAGAAATAAATTACAGAGATTATTTGATTGAACTCAATGATACTGAAAAAGCTGTTAATTTCAAACTGAAAGGTATAGAGATACTCTGCAGCATGCTTGCAAAATGGGAAAGAAATCCTTTCAATGAAGGCAAAGATATGCAATCTTGGATCAATCGTATAGCATTGAATGGTAAAGAGAACCAAGAAGACAATAAAGGCGCTGTAAATTTGATGACAATGCATGCAGCAAAAGGTCTGGAGTTTGATACTGTTTATTTAGTTGGAATTGAGGACCACATCATCCCAAATCAGAGAAGTTTGGAAGAAAACCCTCTAAACATTGACGAAGAGCGCAGACTTTTCTATGTTGCTATAACAAGAGCAAAAAGAAAATTGATCATCAGTTCTTGCCGAAAGAGACAAAAAGGCAAAGATCTGATGTTGAGTTTACCTTCAAGGTTTCTTGAAGAACTGCCTAAAGAGTTGATTGATGAGCAAGATCCTAATAAAATTGCAACAAAACAGGAAATAACTGGCAGTTTTGCTGCACTAAAAGCTAGACTTGCTAAAAAACAGCAGCCTTCTGAATAAAATAGATAAATATTTTTTGGAGAAAATAAATGAACAAACAATTAGTAGAAATTACTAACAAAGCATTGGATGCAAAAATCTGGGAATTCCTAGGTTCAAATGATATCTTTGCTGTAGAAAAAGACGGTGTAAGATATTACATCTACTGCTCAAATACAGAAATACCTCTATCCATCAGAGTTATGAAAGGTGAAAAGCAGCTTAAATCATTGACATCTCTTTTTGATTTTGATGATACACAGAAAACAGATATGGAAAATTTTGAAAACTTCATGACACTAGAATGCATGGAATTGAACCTTTTCTTGCCTGTTGATATGGAAGAAGATACCAAAAGAGAAATAGAGGCCCAAGGCTTCTCTATTAAGGACCAATCATACAGTCCTTTATTCTCAGTTGCAGAAAAGAACACTCTAAGACGTAATCTGGTCGCTGATGAAGAGATAACATTGACTGCAATATTGAATGCACTTATTGAATCTAAAAAATATTTCTCAGCTTTTGGAAAGACTTCAGCAACATCTTCTTTCCAATCTTGGTTCGATTCTTTGAATTTAAAAGATAGTGATAAAGTAGATTACATTCCTCTTGCTAAAATTGAAGGCAGTGAGGTTTCGTTTGTAGCAGAACCTTTTGATTGGTACAGCTTGGCTCCTTCAAAAAAGGATTTACCATTGATTGAAGTTCCAGCTCCAATGGTAGAAGAAGTTAAGAAGGCAAAGAAACTAAAAAGTGCAATCTATGATTTTGAAATATACTTATTACCAGCTCCATTCTCAGAGGATGAAAACAGCAAACCTCAATATCCATATGCTTTCTTGTTAACAGACAAAAAAACAAAAGAGATCATTGATTTGCAGTTGGAATTTGATCTGTTGAAAGAGATGAAAACTTACCCTGTTATAATTCTTGATGTATTTGCTAAAAATGGCAAACCTCAAGCAATTCATTGCTACAGTGAGAGATCTTACAATTACCTCAGTGGTGTATTAAAGGGCTGTGACATCAATATAATGCAAGAAAGCATGAGTGATGAGTACATGGATTTCGCTCTTCAATTACCACACTTACTTCAAGCAGGAGGAAAGACTCATGACCATTCAGAGCATGAAGGTCATGATTGTTCTTCAGAAGGTTGTGATGATTGCGGTTGCGGTTGTGATGATTGCCAATAATATAGAATAAAAATAGGCTGTTAAAATTACGTAAAATAGTTTTAACAGCTTTTTTTATAAGTCTAGAGAATAAATTGCACCTTCGTAAGCTTTTAAATCAATACCATTTTTATCAACCTCAGAAGCTGAATTCAAAGATCTAGTTGAAAAAATATATTTGTTTGTCATCAGCGGTAATCCTATATCAGCTAACTTTATATGCCTGTGATTTTTTGAGAAATTCAACATTATCAAAAGAGCATCATTTTCAGTTGTTCTTATATAACATATTATGTTCTCATCATGTACATCAACAAAGGTAATATCACCATTAACAAGGGCCTCATGTTCTTTCCTCAATTTTATGAATTCTTGATAATAATGAAGCATTGAAGCTTCTTTATTCTGCTGTGTCTGCACACTATTTGCTTCTTTATTGGCCAGAGGTAGATACGGTTTTACATTTGAAAAACCCGCATAGCTTTCTAAAGTCCAAAGCATTGGAGATCTTGCACCATCTCTACCTCTATTTCTGAACAGTCCCTTCTTTCCAACAATATCAAGAGCCTGAGATTTTGAAACTTTGGAATCTTCCATTCCAAGTTCCTCTCCATAATAAATGAAAGGAGTTCCTCTTTGTGTTAAATTGAACATTGCTGCCAATCTAGCTCTGGTTATATTGCCTTTGAATCTGGTTCTGAGTCTTGTTTTGAATTGATTTGATATGACCCAAGCTGGCCAACTGGTATCAGTTGCATTGTACCAACGTTGAGCCGCATCTATCCAAATTTTTGGTCGGAATTTTGTATTTATGAAGGTGTAATCAAAAACAAGATTCATCTCATCTTTCACTCGCCCACCATAATATGATGCTGCAAGTTCTGGTTCCCCCGGCATCTCAACAATTACCTCACCAAGCAATATCTTTTCTTCTCCCTCATATTCTTTACATATTTCTCTGAGCTCTTTTGCTCTTCTATGTGAGAAAGGTCGATTTCTATCAAATATATGCCGGTGTGAATGATATCCTCTGTTGAATAGACCCCCAGGATATTTTGGATTATCCCGTAAATCTTTATCCTTAACCACCATATTTATAGCATTGCAATTTATTCCATCAACTCCACGATTGAACCAAAAACGTAATATATCAGAGAACTCATCGATTACAGCTTGGTTTCTCCAGTTCAAATCTGGTTCTTCTTTTGAAAATGAATGCATGTAGTATTGCCCTCTACTTTCATTGAAAGTCCAAGCCTTACCACCATTTCTCGATAACCAATTATTAGGTATTTCATCAGCCCAAATATAATATTCACTTTTATCATTATCTTTACCGCTGCAGCTTTCTTTGAACCATGGATGAGCATGTGAGGTGAAATCAACAGGAATATCTATTATCAATTTCAACCCATTATCATGAACAGCTCTCACCAAAATGTCAAAATCTTCAATTGTTCCAACATATGGGTCCACCTTTTTAAAATCGACAACATCATAACCACTGTCAAGGAATTCAGTTTCAAAAAAAGGAGATAAACTGATTGCTCCAACACCAATAGATTTAACATAATCAAGTCGAGATGTGATACCATTTAAGTCCCCTATTCCATCTTCATTAGTATCTTGGAAACTTCGTGTAAAGATTTGATATATTACCTCTTTTTGCCACCATGCTAATTCCATCATTATACTCCAAATTGAATGTCTGTTTTTTGTTATTCATTATAGCATCAATATATAAAAAATAAAGAAATTTAAGAATCTATAAAAAGGAATATATAGTGAATTTTTATTACATTATCACTTTAAATCAAAATCTTTTATACCCAATTAGGTATACTATTGTGCATTTGTTTTATTTTTATTGCCCAAAAAAAAATGCTCCTAATATAGGAACATTCTTTGTAACATATACAAATATGAATTATTCGTTATCATCTTCAGTATTGAATTTAAAATTCTTTTGAAAATATTTAAGTGCAAATCTTAGTCCAGAAGCCCATCCAAGCCCCATTTCACCAAACTGAGATTCCAAAGAATCTTTGAAAGATGGTTCAATTGAGAAGGTTGTTAGAATCTTCTTTTCTTTTGTGTTAGAGCTTTTTGCTTTCTCACTGAACAATTCTGCAGCTCTGTCTTCTGTTCTTTTCTCGCTTTTTTTTAGTGCCATTTGCTTAACTCCAAATCTCTTTTTCCATCAACTCAAAAGCTTTTAAAGTTCTATCCTTCAAACCTTTTCCCTTGACTCTATATAATTGAGGCGCAATTTTCAACTCTTGTGATTTCCTAAAAACAGGATCAACAGGAATTTGATAAATTCTAAAATTACCTTTCTTTGCTGATTTATAAATATCTCTATGTTGTTTAATCCTTTCATCATATGAATTAATTACAACTTTTTTGTGTACAATCGGTGATCTAAAATTCTTTTTTAGTTTTGCTAACTCATCTATAAAGATTTCAAGTCCATCTAAGCTAAAAGCTTCAGGTGTCATTGGAGTTATAACCTCATCACTAGCAATAAGTGCTGATTTTTCAAGTCTTCCAAGTCCTGGAGATAAATCTAAAATTACATGTTCAAATTTACCTTTAAATTCCTGTATCAAATCTTGTATTACAAAAGGTTCATCAGCTAATTTTGTTTCTGAATATAATTTTAAAGTTCCACCAATACCAAATGTAGGCAGAATAAATAAATTAGGAATTCCTGTTACAGGAACAATAGCATCATCCACATAACATTTTCCTTGTACAACATCAGCTAATTCCCAATGAGGGGTTTCTGATAAGAACCATGATGATGCATTACCTTGTGGATCTAAATCTACCAACAATGTAGGAACCCCAGCGAGTGCCGATTGGCATGCCAATGTTCCTGATATAGTAGTTTTTCCGACTCCACCTTTCTGCAGGTGAAATGCAATAGTTTTTGTCATTTTTTTAAACCCTTTTGTATAAAAGTACCACACCTATAGTTGTTTTACAACTATTTTTTGCAAATAATAAATTATAAACACATATTATATATTACAGACTTAATATAAAGATGTGATAATTTTTTATTGAAATGATACTATTATGATACAATTTTTTTTCGTTTGAAGATTCAGTAAAAGTAATAAATATTCTCAGTTATTTTATTACTTAGTTTTTATTCTTTCAAGTCCTTTTTCCACTTTTAAGAAATCGAACTGTTATATTAAATAAAATCACTGAAAGTAAACATGAATTTTTATTTCATGAATTTTAAGGGGGAAACTTCCAGTGATATAAAAAGCATAATAATGTTTACCCAATAAACTACAAACAATTATTATAACTCTGTATTATAATTCATAATACTACACATTATAGAATTTGTAAAAACCTATTTTCATTTTTTTATTCACACTTATTCAAAACCTTTCAAGTTTATTCATTTAATATACAGAAACATAGACTAAAGTTCCTTTTTTATGTACTATGAATGATAAATAAAAAACTAATATCATTTAACATAAACAATTAAATGATCATTGCTTTAGCAAAGGAGTTAATAAATGAGCAAAAGTTTTCCTGAAGGCTACAAACCTGTTTTAGATATTAGACAAACAGAAAAAGCCATTAAGAACGTTAAAGACACATTTCAAAGAGAGCTGTCTGGGGAATTAAAATTATCCAGAGTCACAAGTCCTCTTTTCGTACCTAAAGGATCTGGCATAAATGATGATTTGAACGGCATCGAAAGACCAGTAAGATTCGAAATAGGTAATATGAATAATAAAGAAATGGAAATCGTTCAATCCTTAGCTAAATGGAAACGAATGGTATTGGCTGATTATGGTTATCAAGCAAATCATGGTCTTTATACAGATATGAACGCAATTCGTCCTGATGATGACATTGATGAAATACATTCTATTTATGTAGATCAATGGGATTGGGAATTGGTTATGAAAGAATCAGACAGAAATATTGATTTCTTAAAAAAAGTAGTTAAAAAAGTATATGAAGCTATGAAAAGGACACAGTTCCTAGTTCGTGAGACTTTCCCTTCAGATTATGATTTACTTCCTGAAGAGATAAAATTCATCTATACAGAAGATGCTCAAAAACAATATCCTGAATTAGCTCCAGAAGAAAGAGAGAAAAAACTTGCCAAACAATATGGTGCTATCTTCATGATAGGTATTGGCTCTCCTCTTGCAGATGGTGTGAAACACGGTGGCAGAGCTCCAGACTATGATGATTGGTCAACTCCAACAACAGAAGGACACAAAGGCTTAAATGGTGATATTGTTGTCTGGGATGAAGTTAGACAGGACTCTCTTGAATTATCTTCTATGGGTATCCGTGTAAACAAAGAAGCTCTTGAAAGACAGCTGAAGAGTGAAAATTGTGAGGATAGAGCAGATTTATATTGGCACAAAAGATTATTAAACGGGGAATTCCCTCAAACAATCGGTGGCGGTATTGGTCAGAGCAGACTTTGCATGTTCCTTCTGAATAAAGCTCATATTGCAGAAGTTCAAGCATCAACTTGGGATCAAAAGACTCTAGATGAAGCAAAAGAGTTGAATATACCTTTGATGTAATTCAAATTTTACCTCTATAGAAAGGCTGGTGATTGTAGTATCATCAGCCTTTTTTGTGACTTCTTTCCCTTTACTTTTATATTTCAATAAAATAATATTATCAAAACAGGAGATAATATGGACAAAACTTTAAAATTAGTTTCTTGGAATGTCAATGGAATACGAGCAGCGGATAAAAAAGGGTTCAAAGAGTACTTTGAATCTATGAACGCAGATGTGTTCTGTATTCAAGAGATAAAGCTATCAGAAGGACAGTATTCTTTTGAACCTGAAGGCTACACCAGTTACTTTAATTACGCAGAAAAAAGAGGATACAGTGGAACTGCATTGTATTCAAAGCTGAAACCTTTGAATGTAACTTTTGGAATTGGCCATGAACTTGATAACGAAGGACGCACAATATTAGCAGAGTATGATAATTATTATGTTCTATGTGTATACACCCCAAATAGTAAGGCAGAACTAGCTCGAATAGATTTAAGAATGGATTGGGACAAAAAATTCAAAGACTTCATTGCTGAACTTGATAAAACCAAACCTGTTATGGTTTGTGGAGATTTGAATGTTGCTCATAAGCCAATTGATATTAAAAATGCAAAAGCAAATGAGGGAAAAGCTGGATACTCCATTCAAGAACGTGATGGATTTGATAATTTACTATCAATTGGACTAATTGATTCATTTAGATATCTAAAACCTACTGCAGAAAATCGTTACAGTTGGTGGAGTTATAGATTCAAAGCAAGAGATAGGAATGCTGGATGGCGTCTAGATTATTGGCTTGTATCAGATAGAATTAAGGAGAAAATTGTTGAATCAGAAATTGATGATCAAATTCTTGGTTCTGACCATGCACCAGTTTATTTAGAAATCAAACTATAAAACACAAAAAAGTGATCTATTACATGTATTATCTTTAAAAGATTGTTTCATAAGAATCTTTTAAAATACAATAGATCACTTTTTTTTATTACAAAATCACCAGTTCAATGGATCTATAAAGCAGTGATAATCCGTTAAAAATTAAATACAGACCACATATTTTGTTGATAACATTTATTGCATTTCCACCTATTTTATTCTTAAAAAAAGGCAGTATCATTGCTATTGATAAAAACCAAAGCAACGAAGCAGAAGCAGAACCCATTATAAAATAACTTCTCTGTATATCAGCAAGCGAAGAAATGTTTCCACCAAACAACATGGTTCCATCGATTAAAGCTTGAGGATTCATAAAAGTAACAAGAAATGCACTTGCAATAATATTGCGTTCTTGACTTGTATCTTTTGAATCATCGTTATTATCATTTCTACTGAAAAATATAGTTTTACCTATGTAAGCAACCACAAGACCACCTACAAACAGCATTATTTTTTCTATTACAGGAAAAGCGGTTATCAAAACACCAATTCCAAAAAAACAACATAAGCTCAGAGCTATATCAAAAAATGCAACTACAAGGGCAGTATAGATTGATTTAAATCTATTTTTCTTTATAGCTGCATTTATAACAAATATATTTTGAACTCCTATCGGAGCGACATATGCCAGTCCGACAGAAAGTCCTTTTAAATAAATATCAAACATATAAACACCTAATTTAAATTAGGTCGAGCAAGAAAATACTTGCTTTATTTTAATGTAAGTAATGAGGTACTTCACCTCTTTGTTCAAACATTTTTCTAGCCTGTGTATTTAAAATTTTCTTACACATTCTGATTGATTCAGGTGTTACTTCAACCAATTCATCATCTTTTATAAATTGAATTGATTGTTCAAGAGTTAACTTAGTAATAGGAGTAAGTGTTACAGCTTCATCCTTACCAGAGGCTCTCATGTTTGAAAGCTTTTTAGTCCTAGTTGGGTTCAATAGAAGATCATGCTCTTTATTTCTCAATCCAATAATCTGTCCTTCATAAACAGGTTCACCTGGTTGAATATATAGATCACCACGATCTTCAAATTGGAACAATGCATATGGAATTGCAGTACCATTTCTGTCACTGATCAAAGAACCATTGGATCTTGATGGGAAATCACCCTTATAAGGTTCGTAGCCCTTAATCCATGAGTTCATTATGCCCATACCACGAGTATCTGTTAAGAACTCATCTCTATAGCCAATCAATCCACGTGCAGGAATTTCAAATTTCATTTTTACTCTATCACCATTATAAGTCATCTCACTCATCTTAGCTTTTCGTTTTGAAAGTTTATCCATAACAGATCCAGAATATAAATCTGGGCAATCGATTTCAACAAATTCGATAGGTTCTGTTTTCTGACCATTTTCATCTCTATGGAAAATAATACGAGGACGACCAACACAAAGTTCAAATCCTTCTCTTCTCATTTCTTCAATGATGATAGCCATTTGGAATTCACCTCTACCTTTTACAGTGAAGGAATCGTCATCATTTCTTTCTACTCTGATAGATACGTTTCTTAAAGCTTCTTTCTCTAATCTTGTCCAAATTTTACCGCTTGTTAGCTGAGTTCCTTCAATACCTGCAATTGGGGAGATATTCTTACTGAATTGCATAGCTACTGTTGGTTCATCAACGGTCAATCTTGGTAAAGCTTTAGGATTTTCTTTTGTACAGATTGTATCACCAATAGAAACATTATCAACACCTGCTAGTACAACAATATCACCACTGAATACTTCAGGTGTTTCATGGTATGTTGGACCATCATATGAATGTAATTTTGTTACTCTAAGAGATTTGACATTGTCTTTTTCAACACATACCAATTGCTCATTGATTGTTGCACTACCATTGATAATTTTACCAATAGCAAGACGTCCCAAGAAATCACTGTAAGATAGGTCACTTACTAGCATCTGGAAAGGTTCTGCATCATCATATTTAGGAGCTGGAATGTATTCAATAATAGAATCCAATAAAGGATGTAAGTTGTCACTTAAATTATCAATATCTGTACCACAGATACCATTTCTACCATTAGCAAAGAATACTGGAGATTCTAATAGTTCTTCATTATCACTCAATTCAAATAATAAATCATAAACTTCATCCAGAACTTCTTTAGGTCTAGCATCTGCTCTATCGATTTTATTGATAATTACAATAGGTTTCAAGTTCAGCTTTAGAGCTTTCTGTAGAACGAATCTTGTTTGAGGAAGTGGTCCTTCAGCAGCATCACATAGTAATACAACACCATCAACCATTGATAATCCTCTTTCTACTTCACCACCGAAATCCGCGTGACCTGGAGTATCAATGATATTGATTTTTACACCTTTCCAATTAATTGCGCAGTTTTTTGCGCTGATAGTAATACCTCTTTCTCTTTCAATAGCACCACTATCCATAATTCTATCTTGTGTTTCGCTGTTAGCTAAACCAGATTGACGAAACATTGCGTCTACTAGTGTAGTTTTTCCGTGGTCAACGTGAGCTATAATTGCGATATTTCGTATAGCGTCGTTAGTTTTATTCATCTATTTATTTCCTTCACTTAAAATACTAACCATGATAAAATCCATTTTTTTATCATCTAAATTTTTTATTATCTTTTCTATTCAAAAAAACGAGGACTTTATGTAAAAGTGCCCTCTGTCTTTTAGTTCTTATTTTTATTAATCTTCGTTAAACTCTAATAAAATTTGAGCTACTGTAACATCAACTGGGGCCAATGGCACTTTCCAGATTTGATTGATATTGAACCATTCAATATCTGACAGCTCATCACTAAATTTGATTTCATCCTTTGATGCATATATGACAAAAACATACATCATCAAATCAAAGTCTCTGTAACTATGATGTATATTACAGATAAATTCATCTTTTGTCTTTCCCTTGATGCCATATTTACCCTTCATTTCTTTAAAAATATGATAAACTTCATTATCTTTTAACAAAATTTCTCTTTTGGGAAACTCGAATAGGTTGCAAGCTGCTAGTTTTTTATCTTTCACAAGCATTATTTCATCACCATCAACCACGATAGCACACATCTGTTTTCGGATCTGAAGGTCATCTTCAATTTTTAAATCCGAAATATTTTCATTAATCATAACAATTTACCTCTAAACATAAATTATTTCCTTTTACTCTTTATAGAATTATTTTAAGTCCTTAAATCTTTTTGCAGCTTCTTTTGCTAGTAAGTTAATAGTGGTAGAAAAAACACCAAAAAAATCCTCTCCTTCTTTATTATGTAATACCGTTGAAATGATAAGTCTGCCACCGACTGCACTTATTCCAAAGTTATTTGTAACATAGCTAGATGAAGGATAATAATTCATTGTATTTATTATATCATCCTCATCAATTGAAGTTAATACATCAAACATCAAATCTGCATGCAGAAAGTCATAAAGTTTTTGTATCTTTGTCGGATTATTTAAATTTTCTTGAGAAATACATTCTAAGATAGCCTCTCGTTTTTCATATGATTTTTTGATGATAATTGACTCCAAAAGTTTATCAATCTCTCCACCATTATCATAGAATGATAATCTTGGTTCAAAACCACGTTTGAAAGAGAATAAAACAGAATCATTGATTAATGAATCTTCGTTGTTATCTTTTCTGCAGAAAGGAATCAATAATTTTTTTCGTTTGGATTTATTTAATGATAAAGCTGTAGTTATAAAAAAAGATAGAATTGTGATGTTTTCAGCAGAACAAATACGATACACTATATCGCTTTTCAAACTCACACTTTTCAATTTAACAGATGAAAAGTCATTCTCTTCGTCAAAAACAACATCGATTTCTTTAGCTTTTTCTAAAGAGCGCTTTTTCTGTTTGTCTATCAAAGACAATTTTGTATTTTTGATTTCAGGAAAATAAAATTCAGTAGGGTTTGCTAAATCACCAGATAGAATTCTTCTTGCAAATGTAACCATACCTCTTGAATCAGAAAGTATTGGATGATAGTAAATAACAAATACATTTTCACCAACCAAAGCAAATCTTAGCAGCTCTCCTTCTCCAATATTCAATGGAGTTGAATATTGCTTGGTAATCCAAACTTTATCAGTTTGAGTGACTTTTTCAAAATTGATGTACGGTTTATCTATGTTTTCAAAGTATGGAGTACCATTCTGCAAAACCACTTTTGAACATGTCAAAGGATTTTGGGCCAATGCTATTTCAATATTAGTTTTTATTTCTTCAAAGGTCTTCTTACCTTTAAAACCGATACTCAAAGCATTTGCAGCCAGTTCATCTTTCAATGTAAATCTATTTAACTTAATTTCATAACTCATAGTGATATCTTAGAATAGAAATCCATTCAAATAAAGACTTTTTTTATATTTTATAGATTAATAAAAAATATGAACCTGATAAAATAGATATATATCATAAAAAATCAATTTAAATTAGCTATTCTTCAATTGAAAAACTTTTTGATGCGTTCTTCCTTTCAAAAAATAATTTTCTTTTTGAAGGAAGATCTGCTATCTGAATTGAAGCTTTAATAATTGCTTTTCCAAGCAGACCCAAAATTCTTCGGTATTCTTCTGGAATTTCTTTGTGAACCTGATGCATTGTCTTTATTGTATTTGCTGGATTTCTCATGACATCACGAAGAGTTATTGCTCCATTTTTATCAAACATCTCAAATATGGCATCAGTAAAAGTTGCCATCTCCTCTTCATTCATATTCTCTAAAAAAATTCTTGTGGTTTCATCAAAGTTCTTTGAAAGATTATCTGTACCTTCCAATCTTCTAAAATGAGTTGGTTCAACTTCCCAGGTAAGAGGATAATGTTGAAAAATTCCGGTTTTATTAGAAGAATAAACCACATTGATTGGCTCTCCATGTTGCATCAAAATTCCAACAATAGATGATTGCGGAACAATTGTAATTATTTTATCCACACCTATTTTCTGAAAATCTTCAGCACGCACAACTTTTTTATTGAAGCCTGGTCCATCAAAATTGTAGACTTTTGCAATTTTGTCTTGAATGTCTGACTTTGCTTTTAAAGCTGAATATACGGCCAAATTTCCACCCTTTGAATGTCCACAGGTGATTAATTGTTTGCAGTTCGCTCGACCTATAAAATTGATGTAACTGACACTATCAGTTTGAGCACCAACTTCTGTTTTAAAACTCATTGCAAAGTCTTCTTTCCAACCAACTAGAGAGCAGTCAGTACCCCTATAAGATGCAACAACAGTATCATCATCTAATATAAAGGAGATTGCTGAAAATTGCGTATAGCACTCTTTTCTGAAATCTTTCTGATAACCAAATAGTTTTGCAGTGGAATATCTTCTGCAATGACAGAGATCTTGAATCAAGACAAGATTCTGTTTTTCAAATTTTGACAGATTTGATAGGTTCTCAAACACGTTTTTATCTCTGAAGATTTCAACAACATCAGTCAGACTTATTTTCTCTTCGACATTCAAATCCTTAAAGACAGTGGAATACTCTATATTTGATAGAAGAGCAAAAACTAGTCCATCAATTTCGTTGAATG
>Ga0172378_10002737_pt1 | contig 16565 bp, 15 predicted proteins | sample GrowelOW332metaG_FD_119755 | JGI IMG/M metagenome (GOLD analysis project Ga0172378, IMG submission 119755) | Groundwater microbial communities from an aquifer near a municipal landfill in Southern Ontario, Canada - Pumphouse #3_1 metaG | ecosystem: Environmental > Aquatic > Deep subsurface >... | reverse complement strand
TGTAATGGTGATTATATTTTTTTGTATGTATTTTGTAAAAAAATCCTTGTTACTCTACAAAATTGCCCCAAGTCCTCAAATATTCAAGAAGTATTCAAACGACATCAAAAAGAAATGAAAAGGATAGACATAATTATTTTTATTAATAACAATGTCTTATAATTCATTCAAAATGCTCTAAAATCGTTAAAACAATGAACATAATACGATATTATGTATATCCATTTGTAAAAGCGGGGGGGGGTATGTTTAAAACAACCAAGTGCCAAAAAAACGCCAGCGGTGAGTAGCACACCCATAGCAGTCTAACCTTATGATGATAGTAAATTGTATTTGTGGAGCAATTAATTTTAAAAATGGGGGGTGTATGGGATAATGGTAGAGATGTGAAGATAGGGGATTGAGGGGAATTGATAAGAGCTAATCAAGAATAGTTGACAAAAGTAGTAAAATGTGGTAAAATCAGGTAAAGGTTGAGATAAGCGAGGTGGGGTTTAGCAACTGAAGGAGAGGGAATGAAAATAAGATATTATTCGGAGGAACTGGACAAATATTTTGACAGTGAGAAGGAGGCTGTTGAGGCGGAGCTCACAAAGAAAAGGGAACGAGATAAAGCTGAAAAAAATGCGACAGAAAAGGACAAGAGATTGAAGGAGGTTATGGAGCGAGTTGATGAGGCGAACAAAGTTGTGGAGAGATATCAAAAAGATTATGGCGGTTGCGGTGAGAGGGGGCGATGTGAGTTTGAAGATGATTTGATTGGGTTGGCGGTGTTTTTCGATTTATTGGGGTAGGGTCAAGGATTTATAAAATAAATAGAGGATATGGGAATAGGAGCGAATGGATACAAAGAAATTTGAGGATAATGTGGGGTTGGTATATTATGCTTATGAGAATAATTTTAAGGATTATGAGTATTGCAAAGATGATATAATACAAGAGGGTATGATTGGGTTGTGGGATGCGACCAAAGATTCTGGGGCTGACGGAATATTTTGGGGTGAGGCTTATAAAGGGATTGTTCAATCTATGGTGGGGTTTTTAAAGAATGAATTAGAATACGAAAGACATTGTAGTGATAATGCGATAGATGAGTTGTGTGGCGAAGATATCATCGGTATAGTTGATAAGAAAAATGATAAAATCGAGGCAAATGAACTGGAAGATGAGATGGATCGAAAGTTATTAAAATGCAAGAGTGAAGTTAAGATTTTTAAGGGATTTAATAATTTTACGAATTATAGAGATTTTGTATTAAAAAAAGATAGCAAAAGACTTTGGCAACGGTTGTCAATAAATGAGGTTAACAATTAGTATGTGCGAAATTGTAAGGGTTGATATAACGAAAGCTAATGCATGGTTGGTAAAAGATAAATATTTGACAATAATTAATAAATTACATATAACAGAAATGGAGTGTCGAAGGATTCTTAAATACATTATGGACAAATACAAGTTGAATAAGTTAGAGGCTGAGATTTATATAATGAATTGTCATGCTGAGAACAGAATTGAACTTATTTATGTTGAGAAAAAAAAGTCAAGAGATGAAAATGGATATTTTGTAGTATCCAATTTATGTGAATTATAATAATAATCAAATTATAAAAATTAATGTGGAGCGAATGAGATGAAAAAACTACAACAATTTAATGTTTATTCATTAACCTATGAACGAATAAAAAATTCAAATTTTGATATTAAATTAAATTTTGATGACGCTGAAAAAAATGATGAGTTAATCGCATTAGCCGATAGTGAATGTTTAAGGGCAATTCGCAGAATAACGAATAGCGAATTTGATGAGTTTGAATTTGAACAATTAAAAGAACAACGTAAATTTCTTATAAAACAAAATAATTTTACGGAGAACAAGAAAAAAATTATATATATAAATAAAAAAATAAAGGGCATGCTTTTCATTTCACAATTCATTTCTATTTATGTTGAGAAAAAGAGTAAGTACCCAAATTTGATAAGACATGGTTTTATGGTAAATGGTATTAAGTATAAAAGATTTATGGTGGGGGCTGCTCATGCCAGAACAAATCGTTCAATGTGGGTAAGCGAAGATATTTATGATGAACTTGAAAAAATTATAAATAATGGTGTTGGGAAAGTTGAAATAATATTAGCAAAATGGAACGCTTATAAGGCATTGAGTCAAACAGCAACAAGAAGGGTGCTAAGACCAAGAGTATGTATTGTCGCAGATAAGGAATTAATAATAAATAAAAATGTGGATTGGGCAGTTGAAGACAAATCTGAAGATGATATTGTAAGGATCAACAAAAATTTAAAATATAATATGTGGGATGGAATGGGGATTATAAGCCCAGAGTTTTCAAAAGTATGGGTTGATTATCTTAATATTGATTATAACCCTAGTGCATTTTTAATTAGATTCCCGTTTGGGAAAGGGTTACTATGTCAATTTGATTTTCATAAATTCGCCGATGAGGTTTCGCATAATTATATTATAAAAGATTTATATGGGAATGAAAAAGATGTTAGGGAAATAGATGTTGTATTGACTCAGAGTCAATTTAAATTGTGGAATGCATATAATAGTTGGGAGCAATTTGAAAATGAGTGCGACAAAAGCGGTTTGTGTTGGGGAATAAGTAGAATTTCACCTAAGAAAGAAAATGATGTGATGCGAACGAATTATCAGTTCTTGCAAGTTTTAAATTTGAGTGATAATGATATTGTCGAATTATGTCAACCAACTATCGATTTTTTTGATGGGGCAAGCAAAAAAAATATTGGTTTTATGGAATTGTATATGTTGGGAAAGTTGGTCGAAAATGATTCAGCATTAGAGATTTGGAATAATATTAACGATCCATTTTTGAAATGTTTATTTTTAGATAATTCATTAATTAATGATAAATACATACAAACACGTATACTCAATGATTTAAATAAAAGAATTAATGAATCAAAGTTGGGAAAATTATATATAAATGGTTCATTTCAATTTGTATATTGCGATCCTTATGCGTTTTGTGAATATATTTTTGGAATGAAGATCAAGGGGTTATTGAATGAATTTGAATTTTATTCTAATTATTGGAATAAAAAAGATGCAGTGGAAATTTGTGGGATGCGAAGTCCTATGACGTGGAGAGCAGAAGTAAATTATATGCCTTTAAAAAATACTCGTGAGATGCAAGAATGGTATAAGTATTTGACTAGTGGTATTATTCTTAATATTTATGGTGTTGATAGAGATATATTTTCTTCGATGGATTTTGATGGAGATACTTTGGCAACTACTGACAATAAAGTTTATTTAAGATGTCGATATGGTGGTGTCCCCGTATTATATGAACCTAAGAAGGCTCAAAAGTTTGAATTAACAAAAGAAAACTTAAAAGATATATATAAGGTAGATATGTTTGGATTCGATACTCTTGTAGGTTATTATACAAATATTGGGACTTCATATTATTGTTTATTATCAAAGTTTGAAATTGGCAGTGATGAATATAATGAGATAATAAAAAGATTAAAATTAATTTGTATTTTTCAAAATTTAACTATTGATGCCACTAAAGGCTTGGAATTAAAAAAGATACCAAAGCATTGGACGACATATAGTAAAATATTAGATTCGGATTCTGAATATGAAAGGAAAGAAAAAGAGTTTAACAATAAGCTTGTGATACCAAATAATAAAAGACCATATTTTATGAAATATGTATATTCGAATTATATGAAGAAGCATAATGAGTTCGTAAAAGACTTTGATTTATATTGTGGAACTAAATTTGGGCACAAATATAATGAAATTACAGAATCACAAAAGCAATCTGAACCATATATAAATTTATTGAAATATTATGAACAAAAAAATCCATTGATGGAATTTAAAAGTGATATGAATAGGATTTGTTGGTATTTAGAGAAAAAACTTAAAGAAGTGAAAAAGATAACTAAAAATTGTAATAGTATAGATATATATAATAAACTTTATAATAATAATTTTAAAATTGATAAAATCAAATTAAATCAAATGAAAGATTTTTATAATATGTATTATGATTTTAAAAAAAATAAAATGTTAGAAAAGTCACAATATTATACATATAATCAATTTTATAAAAATTTAAAAAATCAAGCACTTGAAACTATTTCTTGTAATATACAAGAACTTGCTAATTTAGCATTATATTTATGCTATTGTGAAAATAAATCTCATTCAAAGGGATTTTGTTGGGACGTTTTTGGCGATGGAATAAAAGAAAATCTACTTGAAAAAATAAATAAAGTAATGATCCCTATGCGATGTGATTATGGGGATATAAAATATTTATCACAAAATTATAAAATGGTGGAATTAGATTTGGGTAAGAATAAAGATGTTGGGAAAGACGAGGGAATTGATCTATTTGAAAATGCCGAAGATTTGTTTAATAATTTTGAATTATTGGAGGATTAGATTAATGATAATTTTTAATAAAGAAGAACATTATAATAAATTAATAAATAATGGATTTGAGAAATTCCCTAATAAACGTGATTTAATTATTCTTGCAAGACATTGGTATGAAAAAGATAATATTTATTTATCAAATATAAAAATCAATTTAATAAATTTTTGTTTAAAATATAATACGCAATTTAATCCTATAAAATGTGAGAATTTATTAATAAAAGTTGTGGAATCATTGGAACATGATGAAATTAAGGATAATTTTAAACCACGAATATCATTATTTAAAGAAGAAATTTTATATATTAAAAATATAAAATCAAATGCGAATAAGTTTAAATGGAATGGATTGAAAAATAACAAAAAATGGTGTGATTACCTACAAAGATTGTTGTTTGTGATGTTGTGTATATCTAAATGGAAAAATTATACACCTATTGATGTTAGTGATAATAATATTAAATCTATTTATATAACATCAACAAGTCCAATTAAGTTGAAGCAATATTTTGAATTGGCTCGAATAAAATTTACAAAAAAGCAACAAGTAAAAGCACTTTTTGAATTAAATAATATGGGATTAATAAATGTAAATTTAAGACCATTATTAAGATATGATATCTTATTTAGTAAAAATAATGGCGAATTGGTTAAAGAATTTACTATTAATAAGGATATGATAGATGTTTTTGATGAAGTGATTGGTGAGAATTATGTAGAATGTGAAAGATGCCATAAAAAATTTGAAAAAAATTCAAATAGACAAAAATATTGTAAAAATTGTGCAAATATAGTAAAAAAAGAACAAAAATTAAATTATTGGAAAGAAAAAACTAGAACATTAGAAAAAAAATAGATCTGGCTTTCTTTTTTCGATATTTTATATTATTAATATAATATATTATAAATAATATAATAAAGATATTAATATTTATATAATATTAAGTAAAATTATTGTAATTTTATATTGTTTATTTTAAAAACACATTATTATGAAATATAAACAGGAGAATTTTATGTATGATTTTGATAGTAAAAATTTAAAATGTGTGTTGAAATTTTCAATAGCAAAAAGGTTGATACAAGAAGGTTATATTGTGAGAGATATTAAACCAAATAAAAATAATAATGAATCAACCGTTTTCTTATTCGATAATATCCCTGAAATCGTTGGGAAAATAATACAATATTCAAGATTATAAATAAAAAATTATTTCAATAATAAAAATTTTAGGGGAATACTGTCTAATTATTTTTGACAGTTTTTTTTATATTAAATAAAGGAGAATGAATTATGAATTATATAGGTATTGTAAATACACCTAGATTATCTAGCGAACACATCGCTAAAGTTTTAGTCCCTAGCGGTGGACTTTATGCAGGACAAGTTGTATATTGTGAAAATTTATCATCTTCAATTGATAAAAATTATGAAATTTATTCAGCCACAAAACCAACTTCTGCAAATTTTGATAGTAAAAATCTTGCCATTGTATTAAATGGCGGATTTGAAACGTTGGCAGATGGGCGTAGACCAGATGGACAACCAGATTTTACACAATACACATTTGAAGCAGGAGAAACTGCTACAGTTGTTTTTATTGATAGGCATATTAAATATAGTATTGGATATGATAGTATTGATACTAATACTGTTTCAACTATTGCTATTGGAAAATATTTAATTCCATTAAATAATTCTAATAATTTAGCGGTTGCAACTTCAGTGCCAACAACTACTGCATGTGCATTAAAGGTTGTTGGAATTAGAAGTATGGCACTTGGCGGTAATCTTGCAGGAGAATATGCTACAACATATATTTGTATATCGCAAAATGACGATATAGTTGATACTGGGAATTATATAACATCATTTTCATTGCCAAATCAAGTAGGAACTTCTGTAATTAACCAAAGTAATGGAACAATTACAGCGATAGTCGCTGGTTCAAGGACTGGAATTGCTGCTACATTTACAAATTCAATAGATGCTGTGGTTAAAGTTGGGGGAGTTACACAAGTTAGTGGGGTTACTACAAATACCTTTACTGGAGATGTGACTTATATTGTAACAAGTGAAAGTGGAGCTTCAAAAACTTATATAGTAACAATTTCATTAGAAGAATATAGTTTGACGACTACCCCTGATTCACATGCAACTATTACAGTGACTCGTGGTGGAACTCCAATAACATCAGCGGATACAATATTCTGGGGAGATATATTAACGATAAGTGCGTCTTATGATACAGGATATGAAAAAGATTTATTAACAGTCAATGGGGAAGCTTTTATTAGTGGAGATACACATACAGTGATAGAAGATGTTGAAATAATTGCAACAAGTTCACTTATAGAATATACTTTAACTATATCAGATACCGAAACAATTACAACTGTCACAAGAGATGGAACGGAAATAATATCTGGTGCAATAATTTATTATGGTGATGAATTGGTAATTAGTGCGGTGCCAATCGAATCTGCTACTGGTGTTGGAATACATGTAAATGACATTCCATTTAATAGTGGTGAAACATATAATGTAATTGGTGATACGAATGTTGTCACTATTAGTTCTTAATTAAATTAATATAAGATTACCATATGGTGATCTTATATCATTATTGAAATTCGGTCTATGGGTTCAAATCCTAAAATAATGACATAATAAATATATTATAAAAAAAATATGTTATAGAAGAAGGTAAAATATATGGCACAATTAATTGATAATTCAAAAAGAGGGGTTATTTCAAAGTGTAAAAATTTAAAACAACCAAAAAAAGATTTTTCGAGTGCAGTAGTTAGAAGCAATTTAGATAATAATTTAAGAATAGAGATTAATGCTATTTTTGGAGATGGTTATTCAGAAAGTGAATATATTGAATTATATAAGATATATCAAGAATATTTAAATAATTATGCTTTAAAGACACAAAGTCATAAAAGAGCATTAATAAAGGTATGTAAATGTACATTAAGATTTGATCAAGCGATTGCTTTTAATAATACTGGTGACGCAAAATATTGGGGTGATTTGTTATCTAAGGCACTTCAAGAAGCAAAAATAAATCCTAATCAATTATCTGCGGCTGATTTATCTGATGGAATTAGTGGGTTTTCACAATTATCTGCGGCTATTGAAAAATCTAAGAATATATGTGATGTTTTACCAAAATATAAAGAAAATCCAAGAGATAAGGCTGATATGGTATTATATTTTTATATATCATATATTTGTAAATTAGATAATAAGCCTATTCCCGAATATAATGAAATATATGGATTTATGAAAGATTTATATAATAAAAATTTGGAAAAATATAAAGATATTATGAAAGATATGGTTTCAAATAAAAGTGAGAATATTGATGGCAGGTTATAGAAATTTTCAAAGTAACAATGCTAAATTTATGATAAAAGAGAATAGAGTTGGATTAAATTCATTTGTTCAATCAATTAAAATTAATGGTGATAAGGAAATGTCTATATTTGAACAAAATATAGATAAATGGAGTGAATTTGTTGGATTTTTGAAATGGTATCCTGATTTGTTTTGGGATTTAATTACTCCTGAAACTGGCGGAATTCATTTAGATTTAGATCAAAGAGTGTTTTTGAGATCAGAAGCAAGATTTTCTTCTGGATATTATGTTTTTAGTAGAGGATATAGCAAAACATTTTTAGAAGTAATGTCATTATTTCACACTGCTATATTTTTCCCCGGAATTGAATTAGCATTAACGGCACAAACACAAGCACAGGCTGCCACATTATTAAAAGATAAATATGGAGAAATAATAAAATATTATCCATTAATAAAAGATGAAATATATAGAACAAATTTCGCTGGTGATACTGTTGAAATTGAATTTCATCATGGAAGTAAAATTACAAATTTAGCAAATAATCAAAATTCGAAAGGATGTAGAAAAAGAAGAATTAAAATAGAAGAATCTGCATTGTTGAATGACAAAGTGTATCAAAACGCTCTTGAACCTATTGTAGAAGTTCCAAGAGTTACTGTTGGGAAAACTGGAGAAGTTGACCCTAATGAGTTGAATTGGAAAATAGATTTTTACACAACTGCTGGATATAAAAATTCCACTGAATTTTATCGAGTAAAAAAAATGTTAGAGGAAATGAAATCTTTGAAAGGAAGTTTTGTATTGGGTGCAAGTTGGGAATTGGCTAATTATTTTGGGAGAGGTTCACCTAAGAGTAAGATACTTGATAAAAAAGCGAATAACAATCCAATATTTTTTGCACAAAACTATGAAAGTGAATGGGTAGGAGCAAGTGTAGGGGCGATTGTAAATCCTGATAAACTTATGGAAAGTAGAATATTGCATGAATGTGAATTGAAAGGGAAAGAAAGTTGTGAATATATATTGGGAGTTGATGTCGCTCGTTCTGATAAAGAAATAAATTGTCAAACTTCTATTATTCCATTAAAAATAATAAGGTCATCAAATAATAAAATAAAATCATATAATGTCGTAAATATCATTACATTTTCAGGAACACTTAATTTTACGTCACAAGCAATCGAAATTAAAAAAATTAAAGAATTATATAATGCACAAGTAGTTGTCGTTGATGACAATGGTTTAGGTGTTGGATTATGTGATGAACTAATGAAAGAAACATTTGATCCATTAACTGGGAAAAGTTTGGGTTGTTGGAATTCAATTAATACCGAAAGAGCCCCTGAAATTAAAGATAGTGAAAGATGTTTGTATTGCTTGAAATCTACTTCTTGTCAATCTGAAATTGCTTTTATATTCCAAGAATTATTTGAATCTGGAAAGGTTAAACTTTTAGAGCATAAAGTAGATGCTGGATATAATGTAAATGATAATTCGTTTTATTCAGACAATATTTTACCATATGTGCAAACAGACCTTCTAATAGATGAAATATCAAATTTGCAAACAATCGAAAATGAAAAAACTAAAAAGTTAGAAATAGTGCCTCAAGTTAAAAGATTACAAAAAGATAGATTTTCTGGTTTAGCATATGTATTATGGTATGCTAAGACTCAAATGGATAAAATTGTTGTAAATGAAGTTGATGAAATAGATTATTTAAAGAGTATTTGCACTGGATGGTGATTTTTTTAAAAAAAATATATGGAGGAATTAATGTCTAATAGAAGAAATAGAAGAAATAGAAGAAATAGTAATATAAATATAACAGACAACTCCTTTAAAATGAAAGATAATTTAATGAGTAATAATACACCACTTAATGATAATGAATTAAAAGAATTTTTACAATATACATCAGAAATAATGAATTCTTATTCAAATAACAGTGTGGGATATCCAATGACATTCACTCCTTCACTTACGAGTGAAAGGTTAGCGTCAATAGGATTTATGCCAACTGAGTTAAGTAGTGATCAGTTACAAAAGGCACTCGCATCACCAACATTAAGTTCTGATTTATTAACAAGTTATTCTGAATGGTTACAATTTGGAGAGGCGATTTGTAAAAGGACTATAGGATATTTAGGGAATATACCATCATTTGATTATATTTTTGTGTGTAAAAATCCACCAAAAAATAGAAACGATAAGGAATATTTAGAAGATAGAGAAAAATTGAAAGACTTTTTAAATCGTTTTGATGTAAAAGCAGAATTTTCAACTATACTTCGTAGAACATTGGTTCTTGATGCATATTTTGGAATATTTAGAATGGACGTTGGAGAAAATTATACGTTTCAAGAACTACCTTCTACAAATTGTTTAATTACTGGGAAAAGTGAATATGGACCAGTGTTTGATTTTGATATGGAATGGTTTTTGAAACAAGGTATATCTATTGAACAATATCCAAATGCTATGAAAAAATTATGGAAAAGGGTATATGGATCAACAACAAATATTAATGATTACGATCCTTCAAAAAGAATTGATGAACGAAAGGGGACTTTCTCAACTTGGGCACAAACAAGTCCTTTGCAAGAAGATGGTGGTTTTACATGTTTTAAATTTAACAGTGATACATATGCCATTACTCCATTTTTGGTGCCATTATTTAATGATGCAAAAAATAAAAATTTAATTCGTGAATTACAAAATAATCAATATATAATAGCGAGTCAAAAAATCTTAATTGGGTTAATACCTTTATTAAAAGAACAAAAAAGTGGTTCATTTAAAGATGCTGTAGCGTTAAATCCTGAAACATTGCGATTATATCTTGGACTTTTGAAGAAAGGATTAAATGAGGCTATAAAAATTAGTGGAGTTCCATTTGATGATGTTAAAGATATAAATTATACATTGCCTGACAAAAATATGTATACTGAATATAACACAAATTTAAGTGGGAATAGTGGAGTTACTAGTCGTTTAATTTATTCTAGTGATAAACAGACATCAATGGAAACATTATTGAGTCATGAAATAGACGTAACATTGGTTTTACAGTTTTATAATCAATGTGCGAAATGGCTTTCAACTAAGGTAAATTCATTTATGTCGAAATATAAATTTAAATTTATTTTTGAAGGGACTAATTTTAGTTCAAATAGAAAAGAAAGACTTGATACAGCACTAAGACTTGCAGATAAAGGGATTTCATTACCACAAAAGATTGCTGCTTCCATAGGCATGAATATTTTTGATTTAGAGGAACAAATGGAAAGTTCAAATGATGGCTTTTTTAGAGATGATCTTTACTTGTTGCTTAATAGCAATACGAAAGACTATGGTGAAAATGTTGGTGGACGTCCACAAGCAGATATACCGAATGAAAGCACAGACAGAAATGATGAAAGAATAATTAAAGGAGGTGAAGAATAATGGGATTAACGAGTAAAAATACATTAGATGCTATTTATAGAATATTTGATTATGCTTTTAAAGCTAATAGTATATGTGATAATATAGTATATTATCTTGATATTAAACAAAATCAACCATCTTTTCAGAAATTTTTTCATGAAAATGTCGCACATATTTTTCCAATGTTTGCGGATAAAATTCAATCATTTGGGAGTTTAAGAAATGATATATTTCATAGAGGAGAAGTAACTAAATCGGATAAGCAATATAATTCGACAAGTGAAGCAGTGGAAGATTTTGTGCTGGCGATGGTTGAGTTGGAAACATTAACAATAAATGCGATAAAAATTGCTATTCAAAATGAAGACTTTGCATATGAAGATTTTTTAAGAGATTTTAATTTTTCTATATTGCCAATATATACTAAACAAGCACTTGTATTTTATGATGCTATAAAAACATATGAACAAACTGATGATATTCATAAATGGAATAGTGATTATGAAAGTTTCATAATAGAAAATTTTGTGGAAGGAGGGTAATAAAATGGCAAGAATAACAAATATTAATGATTTAGATGTGAATATATATTCTTGTGGCTCTCAAAGATTATCGCATAATATAAAGACAAAATTAGGAATTCATCCTATTGAGATATATACAAATAAATTAGGGAAATTGATAAATGTTTTTATTATGACGCCAAAGTTAAGTAATTATTTAAAAGAATGGACGAATAATAATCCAAATGCAAATGAGGTGAGAGATGGATAATGCGGGAAAAGTGATTGAATTTTCAGCACAAAAGAATAGTGTTGATTTATTGATGGACGACGAAGACATATCAATAGTTTCAATCGATTTATTTCATATAGATAAAAAGGGCGAATGTAATCTTAATCAATGTAACATTTCAAGGAAATGTGCAGATTTATCAATACCAACATTTGCTAATAAACCATTATCATTTAGATTCAATTCAAAGTTTAATGAAATGGTTACTGATGTTGTTGAACATGCTCATAATGAAAATGAAAGTTTTGATATGAGGGTTGCTGGACATATTCCCCCAGATAGTCGTATAAAGTTTATAGAAAGAAAAAATGGTAAAACATATTGTAATGTTGAAGCAATAATACAAAAAAGGTTATTACCTAAATTAATTGATATTATAAAAACAAATAATGGAGATATGAAAGTTTCTATTGTATTTAAGGCACTTGGAGAACAAGATAAAGAAACTGGTATATTTAATGTTGATTGTTTTGTTTTGCAAGAAGTTACGATATTATCGAATAAAATTCAAGAAGGAATTATTGGTTCACATTTACAAGTTTTAAAATTTTCTAAACTTGAACAAGACCATGCAAATGAAAAATATTTACAATTTTCAAAAAATCAGTTATCTACCGAAGATATATTCGTCAAAATAAAAAATAAAAAGGAGGAAATACTATTGAATAGTTTAACAAATGGTGTGCTAGAAAAAAGAATTTGGCATAAATTAAGAGATTATAAAAATTTTAATGGCAATGATAAGTATTGGTATCAAGATGTTGATATGGATAAGAAAATAGTTATAGTAATGGACAATCAAACAGAAGAACTTTATTCTATTCCTTATAAATTATCGAAAGAAGGAGATATAACTCTTAAAGAAGATGAGCGTAAAAAATTAGAAAAAGATGAAACTTATCGTCAAATTGAAAATGCTTGTGAATTTTTATTTGCCAAAGAAGAATATGGCACTGGAAATGAAATTAAAGTTGATAAGTCAAAAGAGGCGATGAGTGATACTTCATGGGGTAAAATAAATAAAACGACACTTAGAAAAGATTGTCTTGATGCTAAAAATTATAAATATTTGATAAAAGATATCTATGTGAGTGTAGAAGATGGTTGGGAGGATGCTCCAAGTGAAAAACTCAAATATCCAATAATGGAAATTAAAGGGGATACTGCTGTATATAATAGATATGGGCTTGCAAGTGCATTAACGTATGCGAAAGCAAATAATGAGGGAGCGATCATTTCTAAAATTGAAGGTATTTATAAAAAACTTGAAATTGATGATGAAAAAGTAAAAGAAGAAAAAGTTGAGAATAACTTAAACAAAGATAAAAGTAAAGATAAAGATGATAAACAAGAAAATGAAAAACCAATTATAACTAATAATGAAAAAGCAAAAGATGAAATTATGGACAAGTCAAATTCAAATGGTGATGAACCTATTGTTGATGAATGGGAAAGTAAATATAATGGGATTAAAAAGTCTTTTGACGAACTTACTAATAGGTTTGTAGATGTAGAAAAGAAATTAAAAGAATATCAATCAAAAGAAGATAAGGCAATAATGCATGATTATTTAGAGCAAAATAAAGATGTTTTTGATGAAGAAAGTATGAAAGTAATGGCAAGCAAGATTAATCAAATGCAAATGTCATGTGAAGAATTTAAGAAAGAAGTAGATGATAGATTAATTACTTATTTAAAAAATAGATATTCTAATGAAAAAAAGAATGATGTAAAAGATACTCAATCTTCTACTACATTTTCATTTATGGCAGATTTTACAAAAAAAGTTGAGTCTATCGGTAAAAAGCATAATGAAACTTTAACAAGTGATGAAGTTTTAAAAAAATTAAGTAAATAAAAAAAAAGGAGAAAATAATATGGCAAATAATATTGGATATTGCACTACTAATAAATTAAGTAGCACACATATCGCAAAAGCAACAGTTCCAGTTGGAGGATTAGTGGCTGGAAATTTAGTGTTATTAAATGATTTGGATAACACTATCACAAATAATTTTGAGGTTTATGCAACTACACAACCTACTACAGGGGCATTTGAACAAACACATTTCGCAATGGTTGAAAATGGCGGATTTGAAACGTTAGCAGATGGGCGTAGACCAGATGGACAACCAGATTTTACACAATACACATTTGAAGCAGGAGAAACTATAACAGCAGTATTTTTAGATGCACATTTAACATATGAAGTAGGTTGTGCAACTGTAACTGGTGGCACAAGTTCAGATTATAGTTCTGATATCGGAAAATATATTGTCCCAGCAAATGCAACATATGTTGGTGCAGTTGTTAGTGATAATACAGGATATGGAAATTCATTAAAGATTGTGGCAGTTAAGTATCTACCAGTTGGTGGAAATTTCGGACTTGGCTATGTTCAAACTTATGTTTGTATAGCACAATAATAAAAAAGGGAAAGGAGAAAAAAATAATATGGCTAATAAAGAAATTATGATAAGAGAATTTTCTGGAGAAACAGAAAAGACACAAATATTTAATAGCATTGTATCAAACAATGCAAAACTAGCTGCATCTAGAGCATATAAAGAATATGGTAAAGATGGAATTATCGAGGAAGTTATAGTTAATAATTATAAAGAAGAAGATCGTAAGGCGAAATTAGCCTCGATGGCTTTCGCAGCTTCATTCGCTGGCATAGATGCACCTACTGATACAACTCAACTTGCATATGCATTTAATAATACATTATTTGCTAGTGTAATGAATACTATTTATTCAAAAACAGTATCAACAATGATGATTGAATACAGATGTCCACAAATTGATGCCTTAGCACAAAGAGATAGAGTAAAAGTTGGTGGAACGATGTCTTATGAAATAAAATCAAAGGCATTACCTATTGCACAAAGAGGTTCATATGGTTCAAATAATTCAAGTGTATTTACTGAAGCAACAAGTTCAATTACAGTAAAACCTGTTCCTTATGTAATCGGTAAATCTTTGGATTATATTCGTATGTTTACTGATGGGTATGATTGGTCATTTGATGTTGCAAAAATTTACGCAGGGTTACAATTTGCTAAATATAAACTTATAGTAAATTCTATTTATACAAATGCAGCAATTTTAGCGACACCTTTTTATCAAGCAAATTTTGCTTCATCATCTTATACTCAATTAGCGAGTGATTTATCGATGTATTCTGGGGGTGCTGGTATAGTTGCATATGGCACATTGCCTGCATGGGAGTCAATTTCTGCTCTTGCAACACAAGGTGGTTTTGTAACAAAAGATGAATATATTAAAAACGCTTGGTTGCAAAAAATATTTGGAGTGGACTCAATGATTCTTGCACAATTTACTGATGCTTCAGCACCATTTACTGCATCAACTGTTGCCAGCCTTAGAACGATACCAAATACAAAGGTAGTATTAGTTCCTAATGGTGGCGATAAAGTTGTAAAACTTGTAGAAGAAGATTATGTTCGTGTCAAAGAAATTGACGCAAATGATAATAATATTAACAGAATGGAATATGTATTTACTCAAAGCTTTGAAGCAAAGGTAGCTACATCTAATCCATTCGGAATGGTAGGAGTAACTGCTGGAGAATAATAATAAATAAAAAAAAATAATAAAAAACTATAGGTATATGGCAAATAAAAAGATGTCTATACCTTTTTTTTATTAATAAATTTACGAATATATATTATAGAAGCCTAAAAGGCAAAAGGAGATTATAGAATAATGGCTATTCAAGTAAAAAATTCAATGAAAAAAGAAAAAAACATATTAAAAGATGAAACTAAAAACAAGATTGATGAGGGAAATACTATTAATATAGATATAGCAAAAGATTATATAGATTCAAAATACACTACACAAATTGATGAAATTAGTAAAGAAAATATTGAATTAAAGGAAACTTTAAATAAACAAAATAATGATTTTAGTGATAAATTTACACAAATGCAATCACAAATTGATTTATTGATTAAAATAGTAAATGATAACTCAAATAAAAATACTGCAATTATTGAAAAGGAAGATGATGAGGTTGCTGTTGGTTGTAGAGTATTTGCAGGATTAGGAATTGTAAATTCTGAAGGGACACAAACAATTCTTTTTAGATGCGGAGAAAAAAAATATATTTCATACGATGATATGAAATCTTATTTGAAAGAAAATATTAGAAATAATAAGGCTTTATTTGCTAATGGATTATTATTCTTTTATGATGAGAAAAATTATGAAAGATTTAAAATTAAAAAGTTAGTCGATTTAACTGAAGAAAATATCATTGATATATTATCAACGAAAGATTCTAATCAACTTATTAGAAAATTTAATACATTGACTGATAATATGAGGAAAGATGGAGTTGTTCATACTTTTAAATATATGGTTGCAGACTTACTTATTAGAGAACCTAAAAAACTTGAAGGGTTTGTATATGATAATAGGCAAGCATTGGAAGATTATATAGGTGTAAAATTTGATACATTGATAGCAAATGCGAATATGTATCATTTTATAAAATGCGAAAAATA
>Ga0172378_10002736_pt1 | contig 16565 bp, 22 predicted proteins | sample GrowelOW332metaG_FD_119755 | JGI IMG/M metagenome (GOLD analysis project Ga0172378, IMG submission 119755) | Groundwater microbial communities from an aquifer near a municipal landfill in Southern Ontario, Canada - Pumphouse #3_1 metaG | ecosystem: Environmental > Aquatic > Deep subsurface >... | reverse complement strand
CTAAAGATATGATACTTCTATTAGTTGCGTTAGTATAAAGAAAGGAAAGGAAAATATTATGAAAACAAAAGAAGAAAGAATATACGAATTAAAAATATTATATTTTATAAATAATAAGACTATTAATAAGTATTTAGTTTCTGAATTACTAACTACAGATGACAATTTATATAGAGGAATAATTGCCATCGAAAACTTTGTAAAGAGTAATCTGCTTGATAAAGAAAAAAGAGAAGAATTTATAAAGTACTTTGATAAGACACGACCAGACTATACGTGTATCAGTAATCGTATATATAACACGCTATTTGAAAAACTTGATAAATCTGATTATGATAATTTTGAAAAAATTAATAACGGACTAAGTATTGATGATATTAAAGATAATTGTGCATTTACATGTGGTGATTATAATCCAGATAGTCTTAATTCTCTGTACGCTGTCTCATACATAGGTATGTGCACTAGTATAGTTGTAGGAATAAATGGCATAATATATTGCAATTTTGATGATGAAGTAACATATGCAATAAATGATTATGGTGAATGTGAGAATGCAGAAGTAAGATTAGATTTTATAGAGTATGCAGTAGTCGCAGAATTTGAAGAAAATGATATGATATTATTTCCAGAATATATAGAAAAATATGGAAAATTTATATTAAAATATCATCCTGAATTAAGTAAAGATATTAGAGATGCTATAATAGTATTAGAAGAATTGAATTCTGATTAAAGGAGAAAGAAACAGTATGAAAACAGAAAATGAAAGAGTAAGAGAATTAAAAATACCATATTTTATGAATACTAAAAAAATAAATAAGTCATTAGTGTGGAAAATATTAAATCAAGATGAAAAATTAAATATAGTAATAGATGCTGTTAAGAATTTTATAAATTTTGATAAAACTAGAAAAAAATTAAAAGAAAAATATGGAAAGTATTTCGATGAAACACGTGCAGATTATATAGTACCAGATAATACCATATATAATAGTATTTATATGGAAGAAAGTGACAGCAACGAAGAAGAACCATTTACTAAATATAATAATAATGTTTCTATTTGGGAGGTTTTAGATGGCCGTTATCATGAACTAGAACTTCGTAATCATAATAATGATACTGTAATGGTATTTTCATATATTGGAATAGATTTTTCACCTATATATCAAAGCAATGATATTATTACTTGTGATTTTGATGATAGAATAATCGATTATAGATTTGATGAGGATAATCCTTATCCGATCCCAGTGGAATTAAATTTTACAGCGTATGCAGTAATAGCAGACTTCGAAGAAAATGATATGATATTATTTCCAGAATATATAGAAAAATATGGAAAACTTATATTAGAATATCATCCTGAAATGAACTCTGATATTGCGGCTGCAATAAAATTATTATTAGAATTAGACGACTAAGAAATAAAAAATATGATTAACCATCATATTTTTTTGTAACTTGAAAAATATTAAATATATATAATAATATTGATTAAAAAGAAAGGTAGGTATTATGTATGTTAGTTTATTTAAATACTATTTCAGATAAACGTTATGATTATGAGTCGTTAGATGAGAATGACAATATTAAAAAACAAAAAGATGGAAAAGTTAAGATTAAGTTATCTGACGACGATATTAAACTATTTACAAAGTTGTTCAAAAAATTTGGAATCGATGATATTACAATTTCTTATGATCCTGAAGTTGGTGTATCATTGGCTATGATGGATTTTAAAGAAGCATATTCTGATGATCCATTATTCAAAGATGATGACAATACTGACATTTAAATAGTCAGAAAAGAAACTTCGGTTTCTTTTTTTTGTATGATTATTCTTTCTTTATTGAACAATAAATTATATGTCGAGGTACTCAACATGATTAAAACCGTAACTAACATTAATGAGATAGATACAGCTATATTCGCTGACACACACAAAGAATATTCGAAACTAGGACTATACAAAGAAAAGGTTTTACAAGAATCTGAATTTTCAGATGATTTAAAAAATATATATGGAGGTAATACTATGAATAACACAGAAAATACTAATGCGGAGAGCTATCTATCAGAATTGCTACAAGAGAATAACAAAAGTATCAATTTTTCTGAAGGTTTTGAAGAGTTTTCGGATAATACTAAGCAGATAACTGAAGCGCGTCTTCCATTTGATGAAGCTCAAGATCCAGAATTCGGAATACCATCTCTTAAAAAATATCCATTATTTGATAAGGCTCATGTTGAGTCTGCTATTAAATTATTTGGACATGCAGAAGCTAGATATCAGGCGGAACTAGCTAAACATATTAAATCTAAAATGGTTAAATTTGGTATACCCGAATCTATTGTTGGCAAGGAAAATAAATTATTTAATTTTATTCATACTTCTAAAAAACTAAGTTTAAAGGAAGCAATGGAATCTATTAATAACAGTAGTTTTTCCGAAACACTGAAAGAATCATTAATGGCAAACTTACATAAGAAGCTAAAGCAAGGGTTGTTTATTGACGATACAGAACCATCGAATACTTGTTTGAATGAAGGAGTTACGTATGTTAATAATTCCGGACAAGTAATAGAAGGTGCAACCATTGACGATATGAATAAAGATTTGCATACATGCAAACATAATATCTCAATATATACGGATGCTATGAAAACTAGAAAGTTGACAGAGGCTGAAGAAAAAGATTTAGCCAGATGTAAACGCTTTATATCTCTTAACGAAAAATAAATTTAATAAGAAAATAGTTAATTCTATTTTCTTATTTTTATTTCATATATATATTATATATATGGATAAAGGAGAAAATATATGAAGTACTATTTAGAAATAATTGACAACAGAGATATAAAACTGTATGAGGGTAGCGAAGCACCAAATAAGAATAATTCACTGAACTCTAAGTTTATAGCTTGTACCGATACTCGTAAGGTAGTAGCATATAAAGAATTTTATAGTTCTGTAGAATTATTAAGTATTGATAGCCCAGAAGATGTATTACTATTTTTAGAAATTCACAGTGAAGATTTTGAAACCGATAAGAGTTATTTTAATAGGTTCCTTGAGATGGTTAAAGATTATTTTAACCTGAAAGATGATAAACCTGAAGATGATGAATTCTCATTCTAATATGAAAGGAAATATATGACAAATAAATATTTAACAGCTCTATATAATTTTGAAAAGAAGATTATAATTACGCCGGAAGATTTTACTCCTGAGGAATTGGCCTCAGTAAAAGCATATCTTAGAATGATAAAAGATAGTTGTTCTAATGCTATATTAATTGATAGTATTGGTAAAAACGTCTATTATTTTTCTGGTAAGAAAGGTAGTAAGGAAATACAAACTACAACGGTCGCAGCAGTAACTAAACAAGATTTTATTGCTGAAAATAAGAAACGCTATAATTTTAGTGATGAGAATGAGACATTTTACTTTATAAAGAAAGATGCTCAGGATAAACTAAAAGAAATAAATAAATAGATGGGAGGAGTATATGACACAACATAGTATAAATAGATTTATAACTGTATACAAAATAACATATACTATTAAAATATCAAGGATTGATAGATTATATAGAGAACAGCTGAAGATAAAAGATAAAGACGTAACTGTAGAAAATATAAATATAAATTCATGCTGGAATTCAGATGATATTAAATCTAGTATTTTTGACAATAGCGTAAATATTGTTGTATCAAATTCTATTAAGTTAAATAGAAATAAAAACCTTAAGAAAGAAATTGCTGTAATAAAATTTATACATGATTTTGTTGCTACATATCTGCTTACAACAGAAGAAAAAGATGTATTTGATCATATACCATTTGAAAGTTTTATGTATTTATTTATAGATACTAATGATATTGATCTCGATAGTATATTGTGTTATTCAAACTTTTATGAACGCAAAAAAAGAACTGGTCTATATAAATTATTTAATACTGGAGATATTACGATTGATATTATTAATGAATACATGAGCAACACCAGAAAAAAGGATTATTTAAATAGAGAATTTTCAGATAAAGAATTACAAAAACAGGAAAATAGACTATCAGTAGAAGTAGATATACTAAGGAAAATATATGCCAAATTTAATAAAGATGTAGATTGGGATATAAAAGATGATGCTACGAAATGCTGGATGGAATTATGTTAGGAAAATATATGAAAAGCAACAAATCTAAAGAAGTATCATTTATGATTATAGAAGATAATACAGAGGGAATTACATATTTTAGAAATGTTTTTGATACTAATGGACAGCCTATTCCAAGTGATACTTCTTCAATAATAACTGATAAAGTTAAAGCATACGAAAATATGCCTACTATAAAAAGAGAAAAAATATTGAATGAATTTATCCCTGAATATTTATATACAAATGATAATACATTGTATATGCATACATGGTATTTTAAAAGGGATACATACAAGGTTAATGTTAGTGTATATATTAATCCTAAATTATTTTTTAAATACTTTACATTAAAATGTAGAGATATTTTTGGAATATGCCCAGAAATTAAATATATAGATGAATATAATGTTATTTATTGTGGTATTGGAATAAAAAGATGTATAATAGATATACTAAAAAAAGAGCTTAATTCAGAAAATAATGCAGAATTAAGTGCTTGGTTACTGAAACAAGAATTAGATGATATGTAAAGGAGAATATATGAATAAATATAACACACAGGAAGAATTATTAAAAGACTTATACAATGAAAAAGTGGGAATAGCATGTAAGAGTTTAACAGAAACAAAAGAACTTATAGAATTTTTACGTTGTAAAACAGATCTTACAACTTGGTATTCGACAGAACCTATACTTAAGGATGTATATAATTGGAAAGTATATAAGAAAAATACAATGTACTTTATTTTACGAGATAAACGACAACCTGATATCACATTGTACAGAAGCAAGGAAGTTGAATCCTATGGATTAGTATATGCATCTAAGTATTGTCGAGGAATAGATTTTGTTATAGAATATACACAAATATCAAGTTTACTAGTATAAAATAGTATAACTGCTTCAACAATCTATTATATAAAAGAAATCGGAGGATATAGTATGGCATTATCTGATATACAAAAACAAAAAATTAAGGATCTAGTAATGGGAGTAGTATCCAGACTAGACAATGATAAAAATCTTAATGTCGAGCGTTATACTGCTATGTTTAAGGATTTCGATCTACATCCTGAAAAATTTGAAGCGTGAGCAGCAACTATGGGTAATAATCTTGATGACACTATACAAATTTTCTGTTTACCATTTGAGGAACCACAAATGACTCAAATAAAAGCGGCAGCTGATTTTATGCATATTCCATTAGAAGAATATATATGATATAGAGACCATGGTCCAGAAAATATACGAACTAAAATGAAGGTTCCGGTAGGATATATTCCTATAAAGAGAGTGCAACAATTATTAGCAAAAAAGAATGCTTATTCGTTTGATAATGATAAGACTGATCTTAAAACAGGACAAGTTAAAGGTGATAGTAAAGTATCTAGTCTTAGTGATCCTGAGGCTTTTTGTTTATCTGCAATCGGTGCTGATTCTGCATTAAAAGAATTTTTAGGACCAAGGGCTGATAACAATTCTGCTAAAAATGCTATGTATAGAAGCATAGCTAAAGATGGATATGCTACTTTGGAAGATCTTCCAAATGATCCATCATCTAAAACTACACTAAATACTGTTAATACATATTTTTTAGCCAGTGGAATCAAATCTGATCTCATTACTAATGGATATAAAACATATTATACTGTAGAGAGTGATTTACATAAAAAGAATTAAATTGAGGTGAATATTATGTTCGGACATAATCGAAATATGAATAGAGATATTGGCAACGGTCAAGAATGCGGTATTCATAATGGGATAGGCCGTGGACCAAGTAGTGGAAAAAGAAAACATATACATCTCGTTCACTCCCTAAAAATCGGAGAAGAAGGACACCTTAGTGACCTTCATCGCGGACAAAAATGTATAGTTCTTGATTTTCATAATGACAATAAAATACTACGAAGAAGACTATTAGATATGGGGATAACTAAGAATGTTGAAATAACAGTTAAAGAAACAGCACCACTAGGAGATCCAGTTGATATATATGTAAGAGGATACGATTTATGCCTGCGAAAAGCTGACATGCATGGTATTGATATTAGAATTATAGAATAAAAAATTAAAGGGGAAATATGAGCAAGATAACTACAAAAATTATTATTATTGATAAATATGATACAGATTTTTCTATAGAAGAAGTAATTTCTCAGGCAAAAGAGTCTGAGAAAGTTGTGTTAATATATGAAGATGAAGATGAAGTAACTAAAAGACACGCTGCAATGATATATGCAGCATGTGCTGATTCAATTATATACGAAGAATATAAATAGAAAAGCGAGGTAATATATATGAAGGATATACGAGATATGACAGATGCAGAGTGCACATCTGAATATAAAAAGAACTTAAAAGAATTAAGAGATCCAACACTCGCTCAATCCAGAAAAGCCATATTATCTATACGAAATATAAATCTTAAGAGGGTGTTAGGAATAACTACTATATCTGAGAGTATATTGAATGACACAAGTTTTTCTATGCTTTATGAGAATAATCAAGAAGTATATGCTGATGATACTATGGAAATTAGATCATATTGTCAGAATGTAATTCATGAAGCTTCTGTAATAGATACTAGACCATTTGTACTTAACTATAAGTTTAATGAAATTGAGCATTATATAGAGCAATATAATAGAATAATTATATGTCGACATATTGCACCTGATGCAGATGCTATAGGTTCATCTACGGCTCTCAGTACAGCTATACACACTAAATATCCACATAAAGATGTTATATTATGTAATGAATCTAGATCTATAACATTAGATCCTACAAATGATTTATTATTTGTATTGGACCTTGGAGTTCAGGATAGAATAGCTGGAAAAATAGAAGGAAAATGTACAACTATAAGAATAGATCATCATCCAAAAGGAATGCAAGTTGATCTTACTATAGAAGATAGTGATGCCGGAAGTACTAGTGAAATAATAACACTATTTTTAACTGCTAATAAATATAGTATTGATAAAAAAATGGCGGAGATGTTATTTACTGGAATAATTGCTGATACTGGTAGAATGGAATATAGTTTAGCGCCTAGCACACTAGCAGCTATAAATATTCTTGTTAGTGACGGAGTCGATTATAAGAAAATATATGCCAATATGTATACTAAATCTCCTATATCACTAAAAGCCAAAGCATATATAATGAATAATATTAAGATATCAGATGGCGGAGTCGCATATTTATATATCAACAAAAAATCTGCGTATGATGCAGGTACAGATATGGATGCAATTGGTGCATTAGTATACGAAATGAGTGAGATAAAAGGTTCTCTTATATGGGTTGCCATACTAGACAGAGGCAATAAATTTAATATTAAAATAAGATCTAGATTTGTACAGATAAATGATATTGCTGAAAAATTTGGTGGAGGAGGTCATGATAATGCCTCTGGAGTTAGTCTGAAGAATAAAGAAGCTGTTTATAAATTACTAGATGCTCTGGAAATGAGATTGCTAGAATTTAAGAAAAAGAATCCTTTATTAGAAAGTACAAAATTTGAATTCGGTACTGAAGAAACTCTACAAGAAATATTCTCCGACCAATCATATTCAGACAGATTATATATAGCTTCTATAAAGGAACATAAAGAAAATCTGTATAAAGGCTATCGATGGTTTCAGGCTAATCTTCCAGAAGTTATAGATAACCTTAGCCCTGGATTTGCTGCTAGATTGCGTGCGCATGATAATAGTAAATCAAGTGATGCTGAATTTGAACCATACGTTGATAAGTTTATTAGAGGGAAGAAAAATGCTGATGGATATGAAGATGCATTAGAACATCATTTTAAATATAATAAACACCACCCACAATGGTGGAATGGAAAAGATATGGATTATGACAGTGTATTTGAGATGATCCTAGATTGGTGGTCATTTAGTTGGAGAGACAATGATCTATCTGGTATATTTGCATACTATGAAAATAAAGCAAAAAATGATCCTAATAAAAATATTTCAGACAATACTAAAGAAATTATAGAAGACATATTAGACAAAATGAAAAAGAAATTATAGGTAACTATAATTTCTTATTTTTTAAAAAAGTCTACTACTGCTAACAAAAAATTATAGAGGATATTGTGTCCTCAAAAGGAGAAAATATATGAATTTTGTTACAAAAGATATTACAATTACTGATGCTATGAATGATTTCTGTAGAGATAAAGTAAAAAAATTATCTAAATTTATTGACACCGATACGCTTAAGCTAACTCTCAAAAAAGAAGGTCAAGATCAACTCAAACTAGAACTATGCAGTGATATAATAAGATCTACAATATTAGGAGATGTTAATAACTCCTTTTATAGTTTATTTGAGGAAGTAACTGACAAATTTGAAAGACAAATCATAAAATATAGAAACAGCCGGACGTATGCAAGAAAAGCAAAATTAGATTTATCTAAGATTGATGATGAATATACTACTGAATCAGATTCTATTACTAAAGAAAAGGTAGTCATACTAAGTATTATATCGCCAGAAGATGCCATTGAAGAAATGGAAGCTTTGGGACATTCATTTTATGCCTTTAGAGATTCTTATTCAAATGATGAGAATACAATTGTATATAAGAAGACTGATGGGACATATGGATTACTACATTTAAAGTAAAAAATAGAAGAAGAAAGCTAAATGCTTTCTTCTTTTTTTTTATATAAATGATTTTTGGTAATATGCTCCAAACGCTCCTGCGCCAGCACTCTGTATAAATCCCGCTATAAGCGAAAATATAATAAAGCTATCTGCTGTGTAATCTTCAGTCGCACCATTGTTTGTAGCTACCCAGTCTCCATCGGTATTGTATGATCCGTTGACCAATTCAATGACCTCTAAGGTTGTATTAAATTTAATTCTCTCAGTATCAGAGTGAATATAATGCTGAGAATCCTGGTTAAGCGGTATTATAGAGAATACATCTGCTGTTGTCCAAGTATCTAATGGTACTCCAGCTTTATTCAATATTGATGTTAAAATTTCAACTTTCATATGTTTCTCCTATCTATGTTTATATATAATATATTGTTGTTTTTTACAAACTTTTTTAATAAAATATATTATATTATTGAGTATAAGCTAATAATACTAGTAAACTTAGCTTAGAAATGGAGGAAGATACTATGAGGAACACACGGTATTGATATAGTAGATATTGATGAACATAATTTCGGTGCTAATCTAGCACTTTAACTTTTTAAAGTGTAATGAATAAAACATTATAAACGAATGAAAGGAAGAAATTATGAATTCAAATTTTATTGAAGAGATGAAAGAAATTATTAACGGAGATTCAGAATGCGGATACTATAAAGAACCATTTATGATAAAGACTGGTATAACCTGTTTTGATTATCTAAATGGAAAAATTTCTATGGAAAATGGGAAAAAAGTATCTCATATAGGAATTGATGCTGGAAAAATTGTTACTGTAATTGGTAAGACTGGTTCTGGTAAGTCTACATTTGCCGCACAAATAGGCGGAAATATAGTTAAAAGATATGATAATGGATTATTGTATTATTTTGACTTTGAAAATGGTATGACAATAGATAGAATTGCAAACGTAAGTGGTATGAGCGAGGAAGAATGTGCATCTAAAGTTCAAATTAATAATCTTGGAATATCATCAGACGCAGTATTAAAAATTGTGTATCAACTAAAAAAGTTTAAGTTAGATCATGCTAATGAATTAATGGTAGAGAATAAAGAAGGAATATATGAGGATGATGGCACCCTAACCAAGATATTACCTCCAACTGTAATTATTATTGATTCTCTTGCAGCGATGATGCCTAAAGATGAACTGGGAGTAGAAGAAATTAAAGGTGGTATGAGTGCCTCGGCTAATGCAAAAGCTAATAATCAATTATTCAGTCGTTTGGTTCAACCAATTGCAGAAGCAAACATCATTGTTATTGTAATTAATCATATTAAGCAAGCAATTTCTATGGGTACTCCAGTTGCAGCTTCTATTAATTACCTTAAACAAGGTGAGACTCTAAATGGTGGTACAGGCGCACAGTATATGTCAAATACATTGATAAAGATTACTGCTTCAACTAAACTTGAAGAAGATAAAACTTATGGTATTAAAGGATATGAAAGTAAACTTGAATTAATTAAATCAAGAACAGCTGCAGCCGGTAAAAGTATGACGTTAGTATATGACCAAGTTGAAGGATTTGATAATGATCTTTCACTATTTAATTATATTAAACTTAATGGCATGGTTAAAGGCAATGGTATGGCTTATAAATTCGTAGGTTTAGATGATGGAAATCACAATTTTAAAATGTCTAATTTTAAGGAAAAATTAGCTAGTGATAAGCTATTGCATGATCGTCTATATGAATTAGGTGAGGAATTACTATGTGATTCTATCAAAACATCTAATAGAATGAAGATTGCTACTAACGCTCCAATTGAAATTGATGAACCCGATGATGAGGTGGAAGTATCTGATGAAGATGCTGACATCGAAGAAGTCGAAATCGAAGAAGATGCTGAATAAAAAGTATTATAATCTAAATACCGAAGACTTAATCATGTATGAAAATGATATAGACTGAAAAATATTATCAAATGAAAAAAGTAGAAATTTTTCGCTGCCTGAGATCAGAATGTTTAGAAAAAGAATAAATTGGTTTGACTACATTAAGGGCGGACACGATATGAGTGAGAACGAAATGATCGTAGCCAGTAAATATTTTACATCAGACGTTTATTCTATTCTTAGTCTAAATGGGACTAATAATGAAGAATTTATTATTCTTCATAAAGATGAGTTTAACTGAAGATTCTTATTAAGAACAAAATTGTCCGAGGATGTTTTAGAAAAGTGCATAACTTGCTGAAATGATATAGGAACAGAATTGTTACAAGAAATATTTAGAAATTCAGAAACTGACATTTTAGATGGAGAACATGACGGCATCGCAGTTTATTTAAAATTAAAAGATTAATTTTAAACTAAAAAAATAAAAATGTATAGAAAAATATATTATAATATAGATTAAATGAGAAAATTTAATCAAGAAAGAAGGAAAATTATGGAAGAAACAGAAAAGAAACAAGGTATGGAACTAGCAGCAGTAAAAACAGCTTATATTGTTAAGATTGCAGTTGACGGAAGTGTAGATGTAGAAGATCTACCTATCGAAGGTGCTGAAAATCAAGTTGCCTTAACCGCTCCAGATATCTATAAGAGTATTAAAGAAGTGGCAGATTTAATTAGCAAAAAAGAAGTATCAGATATTTCTGCATATGCAGCATATAATGGCACTATGAGAGCAATGAATGATTTTTATAATAAATTATCGTCACAACAAGCCGAAGCAGTAAAACCAGTAAGTAAGAATACTACATATACTGGTAAGAAGAAAATTTAGATTTCTAATAAAATAGATAAGTTCATATATACTATGAACTTATCTATTATTTTGTAAAAAGGAAAGGAGAAAAAAATGAATAATCTTAAAACACTAGAAGAAGCTTTAAATATTCCAGTTACAGAATGGACAAGCGATAAAATTTTGCATATTACTGAGGATGATAACTTATTTAATATGTTAGATAAAGAAACAGTTGCCGCTATATGTGAGTCCGATATACTTCCAGAAATTTCAAGTATATTTGATCCAATTAATTTGAGAAATTATGTATATAATATCCAAAGTAATATAAGTACAGCATTATCTAGCTATGAAGAAGATACCAACAGTGATAAACTCTTATCTTTTTTAAAAGAATATAGCGAAACAGATGATGTATTTTATAAATTTTATGCATACCTGTCCATAACTGGAGTATTTCCTGATAATTCTTATCTAACTGAAAAGGAAGATGATATTCGAAAAACTGTAAATGATCTAATCGTCATATTACGTGATATGAATATCAAATATGCTTATTTATTCTTATGTGATATGTTAAACTTTTTATTTACGCTTATTGAAGGTTACTTTAAAGCAACTGGAATAAAATTAATTGAAAATAATGAAGACCTTAATAAGATGCTAGCAGAACTAAATGCATATATCGAAGAATTAAATGCAACAACAAATACAGAAAACATGATTGATCCAAATATGAGACCTGAAGATTATGGGTTTATAGATGTAACTAAAAAGAATGAACCAAAAGGCGGTAAATAATGGACGAAAATAAACAAAAGTCGTATTATAATTTTAATAAGGAAAAAGACAGTAACCCTCATTATTTCTTATGTGAAGAGTTACTAGTACCTAGAGCTAATAATAGCGATAGTCAACGTTTAAATATGTTTTCTAGTCATATTACTCAGTTGGTACATCTTAAAGATCCTGAATTTCCTAGAGTATTCACTAACTTTGAAGACCAAGTTGGTGAATATAGCATGGCATATAAGAAAGCAGAAGATGATTTTGTTATTATATCAAAAATTATAAAGAACGAATATAACTATGATCTCATAGTTAGATATAAGACAAGTGGTGTATATGATATTATTCATTACAATACAAGTCATAATATCACTGAAGATTATGGATATCAAACAGAAGATTGTATAGCTGATGCAAAAATTGGTGATACCATAAAGAAAGATCATTATCTATATAAGAGCAGTAATTTTGATAATGATGGTAATTTTTCATATGGAATAAATCTTAGAGCAGTCTATCTACCATATAAGAACCTAACATATGAAGATGGAATTGTCATAAGCAAATCAGCAGCTAAAAGATTCACCTCATATAAAGTTGAAAAAACGACAATATCAGTTAACTCAAATGATGTATTGTTAAACTTATATGGAGATGAAAATGTGTATAAGTCATTCCCTAAAGTCGGAGATATGACAAAACAAAAAATATTAGTTGCCAGCAGACGCAGAAATAATAAAACCGCAACATATGATTTTCAATCCAAGAACTTACGTAACATAGTTCCTGGTAATGATGATGTTACATATACTGAGGGTGGTGGAAAAATCACAGATATAACAGTATATAACAATATTCCTCTAGAAATACTACGCAAAAAGACTGATGAATTTAGTCAGGAAGTATTGACAGTAGTAGAAAATCAATATAGATACTTTGAAGAATTGGCTGAAGAATTGGAAAAAATTATCCCATTCAAAGATCCAACTGAAAACGAGATGGCTATAGAGAAATCTAGTTTTGGACATGTTGCTAAACATGCTCTACCACGTGGTGATAATAAAAATAGATATACTGATGAAGTCGGATATTATTGGAAATTAGCACACGAAAGCTTGGATGAAAAAATTAGATGGAGAGATAAGGGTAAATCATTCGACAATTATAAAATTGAGTTTGAAATACTACGTGAGGATCCTCTAGTAAGCGGAAGCAAAATAACTGGCCGCTATGGTAATAAGGGTGTAGCTACACTAATTGAAGATGATGAGAATATGCCTATGACAATTATAGATGGTAAGGAAGTTCATGCAGAAGTATGTCTTAATCCATTAGGTGTCATTAACAGATTAAATATATCTCAACTACAAGAGCAATATCTTAATTCTATGGCTAATCATGTCTTAGAAGAAATAAAATCAAAAACTTCTATATATGACAAAGAAGACATATTTTTTGAATTCATGAAGTTAGTTAATCCTAAAGAATATGATTTTTTAGATATGAAATACATAATGATGAACAGACAGGAAAAGGAAGATTTCTTTATAGATATCGAAAAAAATGGAATATATATTCATCAACCCCCATTCTTTGGTAATACCACGATGGAACAATTTGAAGAAATATATAAAAAACATCCTTCCTGGTGTGAGAAATATAAGTTTGTAGGAATTGAGCGACCACTAGCAATGGGAGAATTATACTTTATTAAACTTAAACACTCACCAGCAAACAAATCATCATTTAGATCGGCTACAAATCTCAATACAAAGGATTTACCTAGCAAATCTACATTAAAGAAAAACAAGAAGATTATGTACTCTTCAAATGCCCTTAGAATGGGTGAAATGGAAGTAACTAATCTCATGTTACCAAAACGTGGGGACATTGTAGAGAAATTCCTCAAAACATACTCAACATCATCTAAATTAAGAAGTCAAACAATACTATCTTTATTAGATCCTGGAAAAGATGAAAATGGAAAGTCTATAAATCCTCTCAATATGAAATTAAAATTTGGATACGATAAATCAATCAGCAGACAGATACTAGAGAAAGAATTAAACGTTCTAGAATTAGTACTAACTGATGATAATAATGATGACACCAAAATATAATTATAAGAAAGGAGAGTAAATTATGAATAATAATCAACCACTCCATCAAAATGTTCACTGGCGAACAATTAGAACAATACTAGATGATCTGTGTACTTACGAAGACATAAATCCAAACAATTATAACTTCAATAACATAAACTGTTATTCTGTTGAAGGATATGATTTAGACGGTAGTAATGTAAGTTATAATAACATAGATGCAAGCTGTTCTTGTTGGCTAAGTGATAATATATACGAAGTTTTCGAAGCAAAAAGTACTAATAATGTTATTCCGTATACTGGAGAATTTTTAACTCTAGCGTATAACGTTACAAGAGATTTTTGAACATTAGCTCTAATGAAGCATGATCTAGTAAAATCATATTGTAATGAACCTCTGGAGAATATTAACTATACTCCACTTGGTGAATATTCTATATCTGGAAGCGACCAATATAATATCTCTATATTTAAGGAGAAACTAGGTAGCGAATGCTCAGAAAGTACAAAGAATAATAACATACAATTTGATAGCTTATGCAAGCGAAGAAAATCTTATGGAGCTTCGAGAACAGACTCACGGTTGTTAAGTGAGGGTAAATTACCTAACAAAAAAATTGCTATTGATAGTAAACCAGTATCAATTTATAAGAAAAAGAAAAAGTATTAAAAATACTAACAAAATTATAATTAAGACAGTTAATATTATTTTAGCTGTCTTAATATAATATAACAAAGGAGAAAGTAATGAGCTTTTTATATAATAATACAACATATGATATAGAAAATGGGACAGTTATATATAAGTGAGATCAATATTCGCCAACAACAACCGGTATTGATGAAGAAGAAATTCCACAAGAATATATTGTAACAGAATATAAAGAATTTTTAAATAAAATAAGTAAATACACTGTACAGAGGAAAGAGTCTATTTACTATAATTATATGACAAAAGAAGGAAATTTATTAGTTTTATTCCAAGATATAGAAACTACTACTATTAATATTGTAGCATACTACAAACTAATTAATGCTGAAACTTTAGCTTTACTACAGTCAATATTAGATATCAAATTAGATTCAGCAACAGCATTTAGTTCTAATGAAGAAAATATGTATGCATATATTATATCTGATACTGTGCTGCGTTTATACTTTATTGATGCTGATATCAAATCTAGAGGTATTCCAGTATTTGAAAGATTTAAAAAGAAATGTAAAAATGGAAAGGTGAGAACTATATATGCTCCCAACCCAGAAATTAAGTCACAACTTAGAGAACTAAATACATTATTTCAAAAGGTATATGACCAGAAAAATATTGACTTTCAAGTTGCTTATAAAAAGGGAAAAAATGTAAAAGATAATGCAAAGATTCATTTAGATCATGAATATATATACAATATTGATCTCAAAGATTTTTATCCATCATGTAAGCGCGAGTTAGTTGAAAAATATGTTAAATTCTTATTTAATGGTTGTGTGAATAGAGAAATTTTGTTAAGTAGATTTTTAGATATAAATCTAGAGAACGATGGTTTATTTATTGGTAACCCTTTTTCTGGTTGTATAGCTAATACTATTATATCCGCTCCTGTTAATTATCTACATAATATATGTAATAAAGATAATATGGGATTTAGTGTATATGCTGATGATATGACTTTTAGCAGTGACAAGTTCATTACAAAGAAATTTGTCAAGGATAGATTTAATTTAGCATTTGTTAAATATAATCTCTCAGACTATTTTAAATTAAATGAAGGAAAATCTATTGGATACAGCAAGGGGAGACGTAAGATTACTGGAGTTGCTATTAATCACAACGGTGAGATAACAACTAAAAGAAGTATGTACAAAAAGATAAGAGTTGGCATTCATCATCTTTCGGTAGGTAAAACTGATGTAAATACTACAATTTTACGAGGAAGATTAAATTATGCATTTATGATTGATGACAGTGGAAAATACGCAGCATATGTCATGAAATTTTTACCCACTATAAGAAAGTATAAACTTTTATCTACAGAAAAGATTGATGAAATAATAGCCAGTAAGGCTAACGAAGAAAGTATGGGTAACTAATGAAAAAATATTTAAGAGAATACTCAGACGAAAAT
>Ga0172378_10002735_pt1 | contig 16567 bp, 11 predicted proteins | sample GrowelOW332metaG_FD_119755 | JGI IMG/M metagenome (GOLD analysis project Ga0172378, IMG submission 119755) | Groundwater microbial communities from an aquifer near a municipal landfill in Southern Ontario, Canada - Pumphouse #3_1 metaG | ecosystem: Environmental > Aquatic > Deep subsurface >... | reverse complement strand
AGCAATTTTTACACCATGTTCCGCAAAAAAATCCTTAGTTGTAACATTTTCGGCCATAATAAGTCCGTTTTGAAAAATTTGAGTCCTAAATGTAGAAAAAAACTTGGATTATTTCTAACCCTCGCCACATCGATATCACTCTAAGACTTGGACTTCATACCGATTTTTTCCCCTATCCGAACAAAACAGAGCCTTACCGACATGAACGATATGCTTGTTTTACACACGATATACTCAATTCGGCAAATTCATCATTCTAAAGAGGTTAAAATATCGCCAGCAGAATCTGACTTCTCGATTGTCGTTGCCCTTAGTGTCTGCATCCATTTCATGGCCATCCTAAATAAAAGTTCATACCGGTCTAATGACTATTTTCAACTTGAGTTCACCCTATTTTGTTAGCGCGGATTTTACGTTCTATTATGCGCCAAAACTTGACCCAAGAGACCTGAACCGTCACTCCAGCCAGCATGAGTGCAACTCTTGATTTGGGTAATTTTAGCCCCTTTTCACTAAACACTAAAACGTAAATATTCGTAACTTGTGCTCGGTTTTTATCGATTGAACACCATCATCGTTCACAGCGGCATCTCGACAATACTCGCAAGCAAGTGAGCCCGTGCGACACTCGATTTGTGTGCTTTTCAGGTCACCAAAGTAATTTTTAGATTTTCCGTTTTTTATATTTAAAAATATTTATGAAATACCTTTTTGTTTTAACGAGTTCTCCGAAAGATTTTTTTTGCGAACAAACGCTGGTGGCAATTGCCTCTTTACGAGAGCATAACCCGAATGCTTTTGTGACTTTACTCACCGATGATAAAACCGCAGAAACACTTACAGGGATGCGAGCCCCTCTGAAAGAAGCGGTTGATGAATTAAAGATTTTGAAATTAGACGAAAAGCTTTCCCCCATGTTGCGCTCGCGGTTTCTTAAAACAGTCATGCGAAATGAAGTGGAGGGCGATTTTCTGTATATGGATTCCGACATTGCAGTTGTCGGTGATTTGACAATTCCCGATGAATGGCGAGGGGGTATTTATGCCGTACTCGATTTTCATACGAATTTACACAAAGCTATTAACAGAAAAAAAGTTTTAAATGCGGCAAAAATGCTTGGCTTTTCGCCTATAAAAAACGATGAAATTTTTAATGGTGGTGTGATGTTCGCGAGCGATACGCCACAAGCGAGAGCTTTTTTTAAGAAATGGCACGAACTCTGGCAATACTCTGTTTCCAGGAATTATCCTTTTGATATGGCCTCTCTCGCAGAAACCGATTTCAGTTTTGGATATGTAATAAAAAAAATGCCGGGAGAATGGAATTGCCAACTCGCTTACGGAAAGCGGTTTTTGCCGCAAGCGAAAATTTTGCACTTTTTCGGATCGCGAATTGTGGACACCTGCGGGCATATTATGCCCCCGACTATGGATGTGTTTCTACCGAAAATTTTAAGAAAAGATTTTTACACGAATTTGAAAAAAATCCCCGTACACGTTTTGGAAAATCAGCAAATTTCCATTAATGAATATTACGACTCCGTGATTAAAAATACAAAGGATTCGTTTCTGTATCAAACAAAGAAAATAGGCGTTTTAGGGGCCGATATTGTGCGTTCTTACGCTTTTGCTAAATCGCTGGCCTTTCTATATAAGAAAATGCCGTTCCTAATACGTCCTGTTGAATGGCTCAGTAAAATTTTATGAATTTACTTTATAATCTGGTTGCCGTGCAGCCTATACACAGCGCAAAATTTCATGGAGGCGGCTCTTACGGGGAAGTCGTGTTTGGGGCTTTATTGAAATACCTATACGCAAATTCTGACAGAACAATTCAAAATGAAAATTTTAAAATGTTTTGCATCTATGATAGTAAAAAATATCTAGACCCGAATATCATTTCTACTTGCAAAAAATACGAAATTCCGCTCTCTGATATTAACGAAATTTCTCCGCAAGAACTCATTGATCAGAATTTTATAAATACATTTTATACTCCGCTTTTTTCTCTTGAAAAAAAATGGAATATTGAAGTCGAAAGATTTGTTTTCACGTGGCACGGCGTGCGTGCGCTGGAAATGCCGTATAGCAACGTTGGAATAGCTTTTGCAAAAACACTCGTTCAAAAAGCAGAAGCTCTGGTACGGTATAAAAATTTTTGGAAAAAATACTATTACCAACCAAAATATCAATCGCTGGCAAAACGAATAGCAGAAGGCAAAGTCAAGGCAATGACTGTGAGTGAACACAGCAATGCCTCTATCAAAGCATTTTTTCCTGAACTAATGCATGTGAAAATTCCCGTTTTTTATAGCCCAATGGCAGAAAACGAAGCGAACGGCAATTTGCCCGAGGGGATTGAAAATCAAAAGTATTTTCTCTTAACAAGTGGTGCCCGGTGGGAAAAAAATAATTTGCGCGCGGTAATGGCCTTTGACGACTTGATTTCATCATTACCTACAAATGATTTTAATTTCAAAGTGGTCGTCACGGGCGTTACTAATCAAAAAGTATATACGAAAAACTTACGCCATAAAGACCATTTTATTTTCCTCAATTATGTGGAAAATGAACAATTAGAGCTTTTACATAAAAATGCTTACGCGTTTATTTTCCCTTCGCTCAATGAAGGCTTTGGCTATCCACCCATCCAATCAATGCGCTATGGGGTTCCCGTGGCAGCAAGCGGCACCACCTCTGTACCTGAAATTTGCGGAAATGCAGTACTCTATTTTGATCCCTATTCAGTAAGTGAAATAAAAAATCGCATTATTCAACTTCTGAATCCAGAAATCTACCAAAATTATTCTGAACGGGCAAAACGTCGATATAGTGAAGTAAGCAAAAGGCAAAAAGAAGACTTAGAAAAAGCGGTAGAATTTATTTTAGACTCCCATTAAAAATAAAACAAGCAGTAGAAACATGAATCCTTTTATTTTGATTACTTCTTTTGCCCTTATGTTGCAAAGCCTGATGCTGGTGCTTTTTTACGCTTTGCCAGACTCTCTTGGACTTTCCCTTACGGAGATGTTTTCTGGAAAAATAATTTGGCAAATTTCAATGGCATTCGGTGCGATTTTGGTGATTTCATCTATTTTTGCTTTTTTGAAAAAGCCCCGTTTGCTTGCAATATTCTTTATCTTTTATTTTTTTATAGCCATTGTTGATTATGAACTTTTCAGATTTTCACACCAGCGCTTATCCTATTCTTTTTTACGAACCTATTTTCATTTTTCAAATATTACCGATAGCACCACCATTTCAACACTTGGAGGCGATCTAAAGGGAACTATTTTATGGCTCATTCTTCTATTTGTAAGCATTGCGGGATGCGTCACGTTTGTCATCATTTACTCTTTACGCAAAAGAAATAAAGTGAAGAACAATATAAAAGTTCCTGTCATTTTCGGAATTTTCGGTTTGATTTTTTCCATTATTCCTCTGATTTTATTTTTAGGTGGAACTCGGGGAATAAAAACAATACCCGTAATCAATGCGCCTGTGGATATGCGATTTACGCTCGGTAAACACACGCTAACCGCACCGATTTTACATATTGCAGCGGAAGAAACATTTGAATTTGTTCTCGATAATTATGAAATTACAGAGAACTTAATTAGCGATTTAGATACTTTTTTACCGTCGGGTTTTGCCAAGAACCGCCGGAATGCCAAAGAATATCCCGCATTCCGCAATGCCCCCTCGCACGAATACAAAGCAAAAAAAACGTATAACATTGTCTTTGTTTTTGGAGAATCATACAAGGGAAGAATTTTCAATCAAATGCTGGAGGGCGACACAACGCTTGCTCCCAATTTATGGAAGCTCGCGAGTGGGAAGCTGTTTCTTGAAAATGGCGGTGGAGGCCTTTGGTTTAAAAACGCCTTCAGCGGAGGCTACCCTACTGTAAGAGGAACCATGGCAACCTATTTGGGGTTCCCTTCTCACCCCGACCGGGATGTGCCCAGCTTTTACGCTTCCAATCATTTTACAGGATTCCCGGAATTATTGACTCATTATAAAAGAGCTTATGTGACCATTTCAAATCCTGTTTTCGATCACACGCTCCCATTCGTCGAAAAATTTTATGGGAAAAACTGGTACTTACCGGAGGAACCACAAATAACGGGGACCAGCGACAGCTTGGGAATGGATTTGACATTGCGTGTCCTCGACAAGATGCCGACGGACAGTAGCTGGTTTTTGACGTTTAACACGATAGCATCACACATTCCGTTTCACGGCTACCCGGATGCTTTTGCCCCGAAATCAGATGACGCGATGGAAAGATATCGGAGTGCAATACGATATACGGACGTTCAATTTGGTAGGCTCCTTGAGGCACTTGCCGCGCGCCCCGATTTCAAGCGCACCGTCATTGTCATTTTAGGTGATCATGATACTCCTGTCGATTCTGTAGATTATGTAGTTCCCCAACCCTTAGGAGTTTCTGCTTCACATATTTTCATGGGCTTTTTCTCTGCCGACTCCAATCTATTCAAAGGATTGGATGTCCGGGAGGATGTCGCCTCTCAGCTCGATATTGGCCCAACCATCCTAGATTTGGCACAAGTGAGAGCCGACAACCATTTCTGGGGATATGATCTACTCATGGAAAAGCGTCCAGCAGAACAACCTTCGCTCTTCTTTACGCAAGGCGCTTACTATCTGGGCTTCCGGGGGGATTCTGTCCTGACGGGAGGTCTTTCGAGCGAGGACGTTTTCAAAGGCAAAGGAGGAACATTCTCACTTGCTCACGATTCGCTTTCTCTTTTCTGGAGGGATAAAGCCATTGGCACAAGCAAAGTCTTGCGCTCGTTACTGCGTAATGATAAGATGCAACCTTAAGGCCCCTTTGAAACTTCATTTACAGTGAACAGCATTGCAACACACAGCATGGCGATGCTGTTCGTGAGATGTTATCTCTAAATATATCTATTATCCCTGTAAGATAAGAGTCCTAGTTTGTGGACGAAAAAAAAGAAACACTTGTACTTCAGCACTTAATGACTCTGATCCTTCACAGACGAATTTGCTTAATGAGTGTGGAACGACCAAAAAAAAGAAAGTCGGAGTGCGCACAATCCTTGGAATTGGTCCTTAACTAATCATTCCTCTTCAACCATAGTTTGCAGAAGAACGTTGCAAACACAATGCTTGCAATAAGAAACACCATAATTCCTAAACAAGCAAGATCGGCGATGCTTCTTAAGCCTCTGTGGGTTGTGAAAAGCATACCCACAAAACCTGCCGCAGTCGTAGTAGAACTCGCTATCACGTTTCGCCCAGTGGTGTCTATGAATTGCCTCAAAGTGATTCCCTTATTCGATGTCCAGGAAATGATAAAATGAATGGAAGAGTCTATTCCAATGCCCAGAACTAAAGGAATCACAATCACATTATAAATGCCTATTTTCCCAAACTCAAAGAAATGAGTCAGGAATCCAAGCAACCCAAGCGTCAACAAAATTCCCATACCAAAAGAGAGAAATCCAGTGACAAACAAAGCGGGCTTTCTAAGTGAAAGAGCCAAACTCGCAAAAATCACGATAGTAATGATAATCGCTAAATTAAAACTGTCCGCTTTCACCGATTCAATCACATCGGAAAGGATGAATTGCGAAGAGAAGGTACGCAGGTTTTCACCATCAAAATTCCATTTACCATAATCATTTTGAAACTTATGAAGAGCGGTGGCATCCCAGCTTGGGAAGTCCCCATAAATAAATCCGATTTTTCCATAGGAACCATCTTTTTCTCTGAGCAAATCGAGTGCCCAATGAGGAATATCTTCTGCAGTAAATGTTTTTTTAACTTGTGAAAGTTTCCTAAGCGTTGCAATATTCGCTGAATCATCACCTTCCGCTTTATCAAAAACCTTATAGTTTGCCAGATCGCGAATTTCCTCGATAATTTCCAAACGCTTGTTTTGCGAATCAAGAGGAGGAACAAAAGTTCTGAGTGTTAAGAAACTGCGGAGAGTGGGATCTTTTTCTTTATGGAGGCGAATCATCAGCGTATCGTAGAGTTTATCCAGTTGTTCTGGAGTTGAACCCATTACTGCTGCGGGTGTTGATGTGGCGCGGTTATTTGTTCTTGTGACTGAAGTCGCTATCCCTTTTCTCTTGTGAGCGACATCGGTAGTTTCTCTTCTGAGGTTTCTAAGGTTATTCTCAAAATCAACATATTGTGCGAACCACAATGAAATTCCACCTAAAACGAAACAGACAATGGCGACATACTTAAAGAACTTAAAAATCCTCTGCTCATCCCACAACTTCGGGAAAAAGCTGTTTGTGGGCGCAGGCGGAAAACCGCCAAGACACAATACAAACACAGGCAAAACTAAGATGGCGGTAAGCACACTGAAGAAAACGCCACACGATGCCACCACTCCAAATTCATAAAAGCCCCTAAAATGAGCAACCAAAAGTGTTAGAAATGCAGCAATAGTCGTGAGACTCGCAAGGAAAAAAGGTTTCAACATTTCTTTCTGAGTGTGTATTAAGACTTCTTCAAGAGTTGCATATTTGTGGAGAAGTTTTTGAGCGGTTCCTAAAATATGAATGGAATAGTCAATACCGATTCCCAGAATAATGGTAGCGACAAAAACGGTGAACGGATTCAACGTGCCATAAAAAAGGGCGGTGAACGCAAGCATGGGAATACAAGCGTAAAGCACAGAGGCAATCACCAAAATCGGACCTTTTATACTGCGGAGGAAAATAATGGTCAAAATAACAATCAGAGCCAAACTAATTCCAAAAGAGGAGATGCTATCGTTTTTCAAATCCTCAACTTCTTTTAACCCTTCATAAGTCCCTTCAACAGAGAAACGAGTGGGTACTGGATACTTCTTACTATTGAAGTATTGCAGAAGTGAATCAGAGCGAGCAAGAATATGAGATACAAATTCATAATCCGTAGATGGTTTTGCGAGTTTCGCATTGACTACACCATTAAATAAAATTTTTCCCGTACTGTCGGGCCTGGGGCAACCAATCAAGCGTGTTTTAAGATGGGAGGGAACGGGGCCTTTTTGATCCCACTCTCGTGGTACATTTGCCGATACCGTATCATTATTTTTTGAGGCCTTGAAAAAAGCGTCGAAAGCACCAGCAGCTTCGTCTGGAAGTCCGAGTTCCTGTGGAATGCTGGCATCAAACCAGATACGTTCTTTTTTGGGTTCATCCCCTACCAAATCAACCAGAAAGGGCAAATTTTTCCTGCCGATTTCCAATTGTATGTCTTCTAAATTATTCCTGATTCGCTCCAAATATTTAGTGGGAAGATATAAAAGCCCATTGTCCTTAAAAAACTGATTGTCGTTATCAACTTGTGTTGATACAAAATCACCTTTCCAGTTTTTGTGTATGTATTCGTTTATAGAATCTTGTAAAGCAGCCACCAATTCTGGATCTTCGCTTTGAATTGCTAACATAAAACGATCTGTACTGCCAAATCTGCTAAACGACTCATTGAGTGCAATTACACTGGGCGTATCTTTGGGAAGAAGATTGGACAAGTCGGCATTTAACTTTAACCCGGGATAAACGAGAATCGGGAAAGCGCAAAGTGCAGCTAAAATCAAATAAAACGCCAATGATTTAAATTTGTTTCTGCAAATCAGCGGAATATACCAATTCGAAAATCTTTCTTGGATAGAAGGCTTTGAGGACATGAGCCAAATATACATTTTTTTCATTTCAGCAATGGTAGTACCCGTAATTCGTTACTCCATTGCCATGCACACTCACCCTAAACGGCTAAACCATTGGCAAATAAATTTTGTCTAATGATGACGTCTAAACGGACACAAAAATCTTAAAAACTATTTTAAAATAAACAAAAAAATATTTATAAATCTAAGAGTGAGGGATATTCTACTTTCCTCTTTCTAGCGAATAATCAGACAATTTAATGAGAGTGTCCAGAATTCCCTTTAACCGATTCACTTCTTCCGGACGCTTTGACGCGAGATTATTATTCTGATGAGTATCATTTTCTGCAAAAAGCCACGGTACATCTCCATTCACCAAAGGGTACTTTGCAATTAAGCGGTATCCGTCAAATCCAATAGCGGTCACTCTGGAATATGCTCCTAGCGATAACCCTTCGCCATAACCTCTTAATAAATTATGCCCCATAAAAATATTGGGCACAGCAAGGCCTGCCAGTTCCAAAATTGTCGGAGCAATATCCATTTGTGCTGCTGTTGCCGTATCCCGTTTTGCCTCAATACCTTTGCCAGAAATTAAAAATGGAATCCAGGTGACATTTGAAAATCCCCCGCCGTTCATGGTAGAAACTCCGTTTTCCCCTAGCGGAAATCCGTGATCGGCAAGTATAATAACGTAAGTATTCTGAAACCACGATTCATGCTCGATCGAATGTATAAAGCGAGCGAGTTGCCTATCGGCATAATTCATGGTGTAGTTAATTCTTTCTGTAAGAGGTTTTCGTTTTTCCTCATCCGACATTCCCGCCGCAAAATTAAATGGATAGTGGTTTGAGCGAGTCATTAATGTGGCTAAAAACGGCCTCTTCTGTCGAGCAAGCGTGTCACCAATATAAGATGTGGCATGAATAAAAAAGGTAGAATCATCTTCCCTGTTTCTATCATAATGCTCTGCGTTATACCACTTCGCCATCCATACACCCAAATTATCCCAAGCGGGATCAGCAGCCGAAAAATAGTGAGTGGCGTACCCGGAATCCGACAAAACCGAGGCAAAACTCGGAAGGTTTACATGAGCCAAATCTGTTGCTTCTGCAAGCCTTGAATGGTGCGGAATACCTGTATGCGAAGAAAGCAAACCACCTGTCGTGGGAATACCACTGGTATGCATTCTTTCCCAAATATGAGAATAAGCGGCGAGAGAATCAAAAAATGGTGTAGGTGAGGGCTGAAGTCCTCGGTTTAAAAATCCTGTATTTAGTCCGCGATGCGATTCTAAAAAGATAACGATGAAATTAGGTTTTTGTGTTCGTTGAAATAGTAATCGATCACTTTGAGTTAGTTTTTCGCTGGGAATGCGGTATAGTGGATTTGCCGATTCGAGGCTCTTTTTCGGAAACGCCCATAGAGAATCGCCTTCTACTTTAAGCCATAAATTTTGATAAGATTTTTCGTATTGGACAAGTTCTGTTTTAGTTAAAGTTTCATTTGTTGTCGTAGAAAAAAGTTCACTATAAATTAAAGACACCACGGGCTTTAACTTCGTCATTCTCGCGTTACCCGTCCAGATATAATTGATAAAGAGAAAGGACATGATGTAGAAAACGAACATGGCGATGACTGTTTTTTTTATGGAGGCATCGCTTGTTGCAGGAGAACGAGTTGAAGGCTTTATAATCCAAAAATACAGCAACCGATAAACCACATAAGTCAAAGGCAAAATCAAAGCCAGCACAAAAAACTGTAAATAAGGCACTGAATAATCATTTGCTACATAATCCCAAAACATTTTGATTGAGGAGGTGTCTTTGTAGGTATTCACAATTCCAAATGAAAGGTGGCATCCTAAAAACCGCTGAACTTCGTCATCTAGAAGCGTGAAAGGAAGAATTACGGAATGAAATAGGGCATACAAAATAACGCCTATTGATTCAATTGTGAGAATCCGTTTGCGAGAAGATTTGTCAGTTTGAGAAGTTCTGAATGAAGTAAGAAATTTTATAATGCCGATAAGTAGAAAAAAAACAAGGAGCGAATTACAAATCCACAAAAAGTCCAAACAAACAGCGTGAAAAATATACCAATCCGGCTTACTGACAAAAGGGAAACCATAAGGGTTGCTACGAAACAAAAGTAGCACGCGCAAAATAATATGCGAAAACAAAAAAGCCAAGGAGAGAGGAATTAATTTCTGCAAGGGAATTAAATAATTAATCACTTTTTTAGCTGAACGGGTCATTACATTTCTCATTTCATAAAATGTACAAAATAATATATGCTGGAATTGCTGAATATCAGGCAAAATAAGAGTATGATATTTTTTTTCACATACAAAAAATCTATCTTTGCGCCTCTATGAACAACTTGGAAACTGGTAATAAATTTCTAAAAAAAAGTGTGCATTTCAATATTTTCAGCACCGCTCCTAAAATTTGCGGGCCCTTTTTAAAAATAGTACTTGCTCGCATTTTCGGGGCTACGGAATTCGGAATTTTTGCTTCGACAGAAGTATTCCTATCTTGGGCTTCTGTTTTGATGACTTTTGTATGCATGGGGGCTATTTTTATCAGTTCATCCACAGCACCATTTATTTTTGCAGAACTTCTGGTATTGGTTGCCCTTGAAATTCAATGGCCGCGGGAAAAACGGAGGCTTGCTTAACAATGAAATTTCTGTACATTTTAGTGAGTAATGAAAACGATATTTATTACGAACAAACGCTTGTGTCAGCGACTTCACTTCGTCATCATAATCCAGACGCCTCTATCTCCTTGGTTGTCGATGACAAAACTGCTGAGAATTTAGTCGGGTTTCGGAGCTCCATAAAAGAATTGATTCAAGAATATAAAGTCCTTCCATTTTCAAAAGAGATTTCAAACCAGGTTCGTTCTAGACTTTTGAAAACCAATATGCGAAATTTGATTGAAGATGATTTCTTGTACATTGATGGAGATACAGTCATTGTCGAACCGTTAAATATTTCATTTGAAAAAGAGTGCGATATAGGCGCAATTGCTGATTTACATGCAAGAGAAAATGATAAATACCGAACGAAGCACAAACTATTTAACAAAAATATTCAGAAATTAAATTTTTCTTTATCGCTTAACGATTTGTATTTCAATAGTGGCGTGATGTACGTCAAAGAGAGCGAAAGAGCAAAAGGATTTTTTGATAAATGGCATCAATTGTATTTACACGGCGTTGAAAGCGGTGTTTATACAGACCAAGTGTCTTTTAACGAAGCGAATCACTTGCTAGGATTTCCAATAAAGGAACTTTCTGGAGAATGGAACTGTCAAATTCGAGAAGCTTATAATCATTTGTATAGAGTAAAAACCATTTATTCATTTCTTCGTAATGCTAAAATAATTCATTTTTTTGGTTCCGGGATCAATGGGAAAAAGGAGCCCCACCCGCTAATGAAAAATGACTTTTTTGAAAAAATAAAACGAGAGCAAAAGTTAAGCGAGGATTCCTTGCTGACAATCTATAATGCTAAAAACCATTTTTATGGCGCACCAGAAGAGCTAAATTCTAATACCCGTTTCCCGTTATTCTTTATTTATCGTCAATTTCCCCAAATTTTTAAGGTGATTTTCTTTATTAAAAGAATGTTTTCTTAAATTAATCATTTCACCGATTCAAAGATAATGAATTCAATACAGACCGATCAAAAATTCTTGATGAAGAGTTCCTTATTAACTCTCGTGAGTACCATACTCAAAGTGGTCGCACCGGTTCTCACTATTGTTGTAGCCCGTGTTTTCGGCAAGGAAATTTTTGGCGTCTACGTTTCCACGCAGCTCCTTGTTTTGACTCTTTGCCGTATTTCCGTGTTCGGCTTAGATAAAGGATTGCATCGCTATTTGCCACAAAATAAGGTGTATGGTCGTCCGAATCACGAAGGAATTATTGAGTCCATGTGGACCACGGCTTACATTGCCTTGGGCATCTCGGTTATAATCTGGGTTAGTGCCTTTTTTGACTTGCAGCGGATTTCGTCGGGACTTGCGATGCTCTCTTCTGCAGAGATCTCGCTTTATGTGTTGTCGTTGGTTCCCTATACAATGCTTCTTCTTTTTGCGGGTGCTTCCGAAGGCAATCGCCATCCACAGTACAAAATTTTCATCAACGATTTTGCCGTTTCTACGTTAGCGCCAGTTATTGCTCTTGCCCTTCATTTTGGTGGTTTCGCTGACAAGTTGGCTCTCCCAATCGGCCTTTTCGTTTCTAATTTTTTGGGAGTTCTTATATATGTACTCTTGATGAATAGGCAATTTCCACAGATGTACTGGTTTTTGAAAAAGAAAATTCCATCGGAACTTTTGAAATTTTCGCTTCCTATCGGTTTTTCGGAGATTGTCGGATCGTTCCTCTTGCGAGTGGATCTGTGGATGGTTCTTGCCCTTATTGGCCCTGAAGCAGCCGGTATTTATGCCGTGATGGTGACGATTTCCAATGGACTTAAGACCATTCGTCAAAGCTATCAGCCCATTTTGACTCCTGTCGTTGCCGGAATGTCGAAAGAAAGCCTTGATACAGATTTAAAACCTGTTTTTTCGTATTGCGTCTCAATGGTAACCTTGATCCAACTCGGCATAGGCTTTTTCATAGTACTTTTTCCAGAACAAACCATGATGATTGCGGGAAAATCTTTCATCACTAAGGAAAACCCAGTCGCTGTACTTGGAATCCTGATGATTGGTAACCTGATAAACGGACTTTTTGGACTTTCTGGTTCAGTCATTAACGGGCTCGGAAAAAGTCGGTTTCTACTTTTAATGAACGTCGTTTCTCTTGTTCTCGCCATAGTTTTAAACAGAATTTTCATTCCGCTTTTCGGCATAGCCGGTGCTGCATTGGCGTCAATGTCCTATCAGATTATACAATGCGTATGGATGAATTTCTATCTCCATAGAATGGGATACTGGCCCTATAAAAAGAACTTGTGGATTCAAGGTATCTGGATCGTTTCTCTCATCGGTTTTTACATTATACTCAATACCATTTATACCCCATCAATCCTCATTAAAGGAATTACTTATGGAGTTGTTCTACTGCTTATCTTGGTAACTTTTTGGGGACAGGGCCTTGCGGGAGAAAAATATTCACGGAAAAAGAAATAACCTTTCTGATTCCGTGAAAAGTGCTTGTATATTTACAGGTTCAAGAATTTCTCGTATAGGTTGTATTTGTCAAACACAGCCTTGAATTGAATGTCGTTGCGACAGTTTTGGCTGTTCAGGTTTTGTTTATTCAGGCTGATGTCCTGAACATCTTCATTAAGAACGAAATCCTCTCCGTATTGGCTGTGAGATATCGATTTTTTTACAATGGTACCCTTTTTCAATGCCATTGCATAAAACCAAATATCATCGTTATACTTGCATATATCAACAAAAACAGATTCGTTAAAAATTTCGTCGTCCAAACAATGGAGCGGATACAAAACGCCTCCAACACCAGTCATAAAATTCAATGGAGAGGCATCATCAAGAGTTTTTCTCCATCTCCATTTATTGTAGCTAAGGGGCTTCTTGTTACGATCCAACTTGATTTGATGAACTCGATTCGCTATAATCATATTTGGAAAAATCGAGTGGGAATAAAGCAGTCTTTCGACTAAATCATAATCGTATATGGCATCGTCATCGATTGTGATTATTGTGGCTTCGGGATATTTTTTTAAACTGGGAATCAGTTTTTGATACGATTTGATATCGTTACAGAAGCATATTTCCAAGCCACGCTCTACTTGTTTTTGCAACGCAACAGGAATGGCTTTGTTTTCAAAACTGTGGTCCAGCCATAAAACGATACGATTGGGTTTTATGGTGCCCTGCATAATGCTTTCTATGGTCGTTGCAACACTGTAGAATCGTTTCCCGTATGTAGTGAGAGAAACAAGCAATTCGCTTTCCCCATATTTTTGCGAAGAAACACCCATCTCTTTACAGTCTAAAATTTTTTCATGCAATCTCTCAGCTCTCAGTGAATAAATGATTTTCTCCCCTAATCTTTTTGCATGTCTTTGAGAATTGAAAAATTCCTTAAGGCCCTTGAATGCTTGCATCTCTTGTCCCTGTATTTTCATTTTAAGGTGAATATCCAAAATGATACAACAAATATAAATAAAACGAAACTTTGGTAACGGAGCTCATGGAAAATAGGGATAAAATGTGCGATTTGACTTTTTTTATATCAATGGAAGGACAACAAAATACTGGTTTATTTTAACGAGTTCTCCGAAATATCTTTTGGCAAACAAACGTCTCAAGAGGTTATTTACAGAAAAAAACATTATAATTGAACCACTAAAGAAGTACGTTCAAAAAAGGGTGGGAGTCGGCCCAAAAAGCGAAGTAGTACAAGTCCTGTGAAATCAAGTATCCAAAAATCAAATAGAACTCACAAGTTTTTATAAATACAAATAAACTCTATTTTCTAGTCACAAACCATTTAATTGGAGAGAACTTGTGAAAAATCGAAATTTATAAACGAAGGTAATTTTTCAAGAATCATTTCTGGACAATCTACCTGTGCCCTCTATGTTTTTGGGGCGTAATTTGCCTAATATACTCTATTCAAAAATTTTATTCCTCGAACACTTGATACCCCCCATCTGACACACTCTGCAATAATAGGTAACATGCAAAAATGAGCCCCCAAAGCGAACACTTATGACTACAAATTTTCTTTATAAATACTATATTTGGGTCACATTGAACTGATTTGGTCATTGCCGTATGAAAATATGTGTGTAAAGCTGAATTTGTGCAGTGTATTTTTGTTTGACAAACACTTAGAATAAGCATAATCGCTGATTTAAGGTGAAAAGAGCAAAAATCCAGACAGACGTCGTTCCATTGACATTCTTTTGTTTGTTGATCGGATGCAGGCGAGTGTGTGGGAACAGCTCTATTTTTTGTCAAAGACGCTGTTTTTTGTTAAAAAACGTAAGTTTAAACAAAAAGCGGAGCTTATACGCTATGCCACTCTAGCTCAGCTGGTAGAGCAGCTGATTCGTAATCAGCAGGTCGGCAGTTCAAATCTGCTGGGTGGCTCTTGCCTGGTTTCTAGTTTCCCCTAGGAACCAGGCCTTTTTATTTCTAAATATGGCCTCTATGAATATAGAAGGCGCAATCATTGTTCAAAGTAACATGGAAATCCTCGTTGAGGTTCACAATAAGAACTATGAGGAGGCGCGGGATGCCATTGCTCCGTTTACGGAATTGGTGAAAAGTCCCGAACATTTGCATACTTACAAAATTTCGCATCTTTCTCTTTGGAACGCCGCATCTACAGGGCTTACCGCGCAGAATGTGATTGACCGATTAGAGGCTCACGGGAAATACCCGACCCCTGCCCCCGTTGTTACCGAAATTGAAGAATACATGGGTCGCTATGGGCTTCTCCGCCTTATCAAAACCGATGAAGGGCTCGCCTTAGAAGCGAATAATTCCATTCTTTTCACAGAAATTCGCCGTCTAAAAGAGGTGGCGCCTCACATTCTTCGCTTAGATGGGGATTGCCGTGCTTATGTGGATTCAGGTCGCCGTGGGCATCTCAAAATGGTGCTCACTCTCGCAGGGTTCCCTGTCCAGGATCTCGCAGGCTATGTCCAAGGTGATCCGCTGCCGATCAAAATGCGCGAGACCACCCTCGAAGGGAAGTCTCTCGTTCTCCGTGATTATCAAAAAGAAGCGGCCCAAGTTTTTTATGCTTCAGGCTCCGAAAAAGGCGGCTCAGGCGTCATCGTGCTTCCTTGCGGTTCAGGTAAAACCATTATCGGTATGGCGGCCATGTCCCTCACCCAAACGCGCACCCTTATCCTCACGCCCAACATTTCTGCGGCGCGCCAGTGGATTCGTGAACTCATTGACAAAACGACACTGACAGCAAATGATGTAAAAGAATACTCTGGAGATATTAAAGAAATTGGTCCCGTAACCATCGCCACCTACCAAATTTTAACCCAACGTAAACGCATTAAAAAAGATTCCGAAGAAGAAAAGGAATCCGAGGAAGAAGTCAAAAAAGAACTGACAAACTTCCCTCTGTTCAGTGAGCATCATTGGGGACTCATGATTTACGATGAAGTCCACCTTTTACCAGCGCCAGTGTTCCGTATGAGTGCCGAAATGCAAGCTACAAGGCGCCTTGGCCTCACCGCCACCCTCGTTCGCGAAGATGGCAAAGAAACCGAAGTATTCTCTCTCATCGGGCCTAAAAAGTATGATATTCCCTGGCGCGTCCTTGAAGCCCAAGGCTGGATTGCTACTGCCGATTGTTCTGAAGTTCGTGTTCCCATGAACCCGGAACTTAAAATGAAATACGCGCTCGCGGAAACCCGCGAAAAAATTAATATCGCCAGTACAAACCCTGAAAAAAATAATGTCGTCCGGGAACTCCTAACCCACTATAGCGAAATAGAAGACCGGATTCTCATTATCGGCCAATACATTGACCAACTAGAAAAACTTTCCGCCGAACTTCACATTCCTCTCATCACAGGCAAGACACCCAACAAAGAGAGAGAAGTACTCTACTCGCATTTCCGTGATGGAACCCTACAGCACCTGATGGTTTCCAAAGTCGGAAACTTTGCCATTGATCTTCCAGATGCGAGTATCCTTATTCAGATTTCAGGAACGTTCGGCAGCCGTCAGGAAGAAGCCCAACGCCTGGGTCGCGTGCTTCGGCCCAAAGCAGATGGTCGCCAAGCGCATTTTTACACGTTAGTCACCCAAGACACGCGCGAACAAGAATTCGCCATGAATCGTCAGCTATTCCTCACAGAGCAAGGCTACGCCTACAAGGTTCTCAAAGCTCCTCTCTGTAATTTTGAGAATCCCGGAACTCCTTAAATGTCATTCCGCAATCACTT
>Ga0172378_10002734_pt1 | contig 16569 bp, 26 predicted proteins | sample GrowelOW332metaG_FD_119755 | JGI IMG/M metagenome (GOLD analysis project Ga0172378, IMG submission 119755) | Groundwater microbial communities from an aquifer near a municipal landfill in Southern Ontario, Canada - Pumphouse #3_1 metaG | ecosystem: Environmental > Aquatic > Deep subsurface >... | reverse complement strand
CCAATTAGCGAAAACAAAGCTGTAGGAATAGACTTGGGTATCAAGACGTTTGCCGTTCTTTCTGACGGTACGGAGATACAGAATCACAAATATCTGAAACGCTCCATCAAGAAAGTCAAGCGTCTGCAACGTTCCCTTTCCAAGAAGGCCAAAGGCTCTAAGAACAGGGAGAAAGCAAGACTCAGACTTGCAAGAGCGCATGAGAGAGTTTGTAATCAGAGAAATGATTTCCTTCACCAAGTGACACACAGACTGGTCGCTAACTATGACACTATCTGTCTTGAAACGCTTTCCGCAAGCAACATGGTTAAGAACCACCATCTTGCACAAGCGTTGGAGGACATTGCCATCAACCGCTTCAACACCTTGTTGGAATACAAGGCAAAGGGGCATGGAGTCAACATCCTTAGGATAGGCCGTTTTGAACCTTCCTCTAAGATGTGTACTTGTGGTTATATCAATCATGACTTAACTCTTTCTATGCGAACTTGGAAGTGTCCTGTATGCGGTGCCGTCCACGATAGGGACTTACTCGCTGCGAACAACATCAAGCGTTTCGCGTTCAACAAATTAAATACCGCTGGAACGGCGGGAATTAAAGCGTGTGGAGATATGACTGGAGGTTGCTCTGGTCAGCCCACGAAGCCCCGAAATCTTTAGTTTCGGGGTAGTTCACTACCATCAATAAACATCAACATACATTCACATGAAGTTGAATTTGAATGGTTATGCCTTGGTCTATATGTATCAAAGACTAAAAACAAATATGAATAAATATGAGACATGAAAAGAAACTCGACATCATCGGCGGCGTAGAGGTTGCCGATGATATTAAGCACCGTGTTCAAACAACAGGTGTACGTGGACTTGATTTTGAAAAGGCCACCGAATTAGGCGTGTTCCAACGTATCGCCAACTTGCTTTGTGTCACACATGCAAGCGTTATGGCCGCGTATTTCATTTATGGCGGCGTAGATTACCTTATCGACCAACTAAACGCGCGTAAAAACGAAATTGCGCGTGAAATGAATATGTTTGATAAGGCTTTCGACCGCTTTGTTAAGTTTTGGACGGGCTACTATGCACAAGGCACATCAGGATGCGAGGTGAGTTATGAAGCCGAGCGTCTTTACCACAAAATCATGGAATGGATGCAGGTGCCCGAAACTTGGCAATTAGGCGAGGAACAAAGAACAAAATCATTACGTGATGGTTGCATAAGAATCGACCTACCAGATAATAAGGTTTTCACTTTCTATAAAGCGGAACTAAATCACGAACTTATAGGCGAACCACAGGAAACTTGGGGTGTCTTTTGCTATGACCCTAACACTGGCAAGCAGACAAGCGTACACACCGACATGGATAAGGCATCTGCATTGATGGTTGCTAAACGTCTTAGTGACGAAAACCCAGACAACATCTATTCAGCGTCTATCATCCGTGACTTGGTGGAAAAGCGAACCGAGGTAATGCCGTTCAAAGCCTTTAAGGGTAATGAAACGGTAGGTAAAATAACACAATAAATTCAAAACAAAAATGCTCGAAATCCGTAACATTAAAGTCTATGATTTAGAGGAATCTGTCATAGCCAGCCGTAACGCTATGCGTGTTGCGCCTGCCGACTACACAAAAGAAGAATTTGAAACATCGTTACAACGTGCCATTAAGTTGGCAAAGTTGGGCGGTGGTAGTGGTCATTCCAATTTCCGTGTTGGTATTCGTGTGGCATTTGATTTAATCTATCCAAACTACATTTCTCCAGAAATGCAACGTTACCATTTCTTTGATATTGTAACGTCATCAAGTAAGATGCACAAACTTACAAGCATGGATATGGACGCTTGCTTTAACAAATATGTAACACAAGAAAACAAAGACCAAATGAAACGTTTGCTTGATGACTATTCAAAGGCAGAAACAAACGATGACAAGTACACGTGTTTCATGCGCCTTTTGTCTAACTGCCCACAAGGTATAGAGTTGTTTATGCGTGTCACAACGAATTACGAACAACTTGCTACCATATATCGCCAACGTCGCAACCATCGACTCCGTGAAGATTGGGGGGCTTTCTGTAACATGATAGAAAGTTTGCCTTACGCAAAAGAACTAATCATTTGCGACGATGAACGAAACTAACTGGGTATCTCAAAGTGCAAGTCCTACGGTTACGGAAAGTGACCGTATGGGCTTGGAAAAAGCGCATCGTTATGAAAAGGCGATGTTAAAGAATGGTTATCGTTGGTACACCATCAATTCACGTACAAAAATATTGGTAGAGTGCGATAAAGATGGCAATCCCACGCAAAAAGGAAAGCGACAAATCAAGAGGGCGCATGAAATTTGTGGTACGATAAAATAGTTAAATATTTCAAATTGTTTTTTCATATTTCAAAAAGTCTTTGTATCTTTGCACCAAGTTTTTTTGAATATTAATATTTTTAACAAGAAAAAATATGGGAATTAGATTTGAAAAAGAAGTATGCCAATACCTCTCTTTACCGTCCATACCTTTGAAGGAATGGAATGGTAAGACATCGTTTAAAGACGGCGTTGCCGTTACAAAACTTTTGTTGGGCGATTTGGCTTATGCCGTTTGCACGTTCAATGCCGACACGGACAAAGAGCCACGTATCAAGAAAGTATTTGCCGAGGAACGTTTCAGCGGTATAGACAAGGTTTTCGTTGTGCCGTCGTACATGGACACAAAGGACATCGAAAATGCCGACCTTGACGAACAATCAAAAGAGGCTGCCGAGCGTCTTGCACAAGAAACCGAGGAACTTACCGAAACGCACGACGAAAATGAGGGAAAGGTCAAAATGCCCGAAAACGAGTATTTTTTCGACCATATCCACAATGACGATGAGGCAATTGCTTTCATAACCGCCTATAACCGTGACAACAACATTCGCGGTGCTGTTCCATCCAAGCACGAAACAATTATTATGCGTTTGGGTGTTATTTACAAAGAATTGCAAAAAAGAAACAAGTAATGTTTGGGTAGTTACGAATGCCACAAACTAAAGGCATAATTGGCAATCTTTCCCGTAAGAAAAAAGGTAGCAGAGGGTTTGAAAACCAAAAACTCAAAGTTGCCAGACTCTATGAAAAGATTGCCAATTGTCGTGCCGACTATCTGCATAAATGTTCCATTTCCCTTGTTAGAAGATATGATACCATCTGCATCGAGGATTTGAATGTAAAGGGCATGGAGAAAACCATCACCTTGGCACAAGGGCTTCACGCAAGCGGAAATGTTTAACCTAAAAGAGATATAAAACTATGTGTGAATTTGATTATAGTGATACAGAAGCAGCCCACTTGGGAGATATACACAGTGGCTTTGAAAATCATGATTTAAGTTTTGAAGAGGAAATTGCAGAAGCAGAATATCAAAGAATTAATACAATAATGAATCTTGCTGGTTTAGACGAAGATTATTATGCTCGTCAAAAAGAAAGACGTAAACGCAGGAAGCAGGAAATAGAAAGAAAAGATAGATTAAATAGGGAAAAACAAAGGAATAACCTATTTGTTATTGTACAAGATAGCAGGAAAGATGATACGACTTTAATGCTTGTTGATAGACGAAAATCTAAAAAGTATTGGTGGACACATGATTTCTCTCTTGCATTAAAAGGCAGTTTGTCTGATATAAGAGAGCGGGCAAAGAAATTAAAAAGAAATAATGTGAGAGTTGTTGCGTATCACAAGTATTTAAAAAGTGTTTGATATGAAATGATTGGATATGGAAGTATTGATGATTAAAACTTATATGAAACTATGAAAAAATATTATATTTGCGTAACTCACTGAAAATCACTGCCTTTACAGTGTAAAAAAAACATATATACATTCACTAAATTTAATCGTAATGGAAAAATCACAAGAAATCAGGTTAGCTCTTTACCTCGCTTCACGTAACCTTGAGGAAGCAGAAAAGGCGTATGCGTTCGTAATTGGCGGTAAGGAAGCCAAAGTAGAGAGTAAGAACGGCGTTTACCTCATTTACGAGGACGGCCACCATGAGATGTTTACGGGTGAAAATGATAAAGACGGCATTAAGTCCGTCGGCATCGTCTTTGACGGTCACTCTTTCGCTGTTGCCCTGAAAGACCTGCCTGAGCAATATGCTTTGGTCAGGGACACAGATGAGTGTGAGAAAGACAGCCCTCTGTATAAGGGAGAGATTGATGCTATCTTTGACTGGGACGCAGAAGCCCACACGAAGCACATCGTAGAGGCTGGTACGGATATTCCGCTGAAGGACGGAGAGCTTATTCCGACGGCAGCCATGCTGGTAGCCATGTACCGTATGAGGGAGCAGCTCAACAAGGCTCTGGAGTATGCCGGTGGAGAGCCATTAAAGACCGATGACTACTACTGGTCAAGCAGCGAGAACTACCAGAACCTCAGTTGGATATTGGGCTTTGGCAATGGTCACTTGTATAACTTCAACAAGTCCAACAGTCACTACGTGCGTCCTTGCACAGCATTTAATCTTTAATCTTTTAACTTAACTTATCAGGATTATGACAAGAGATTTTGAAAAGTTAAAGGTAGGCGATAAAGTTCGTCATGCGCCGATGCACTTGTAGAGGAACTTAAAAAATAATAAGACAAACAATAAGCAACCACGGGCAGCGCACCATCTCACTCATACGATAAAATTATTAAATAGACTCTTTTAAATTAAATCGGTGCGCTGCCTGTTTTATCGAAATACCCTATTGGGATTATGACAATATAGGAACTATACTTAATAAAGAATTAGACATAAATAAAGTTAAAAAGTAGCGAGTTTTTTGAATATTACAAATAAGTGACTATCTTTGCACCGTTGTAATTAAAAAAATAAATATATGGAAGTTTCAATGAATAACAAGCAAAGCAAAAAACCAACAAAAGCTCAACTTGAAAAGCGTTTAAAGTGTGCTATTTTGCACATTGATAAAACAAAAGAAACTAAGTCAATTTACTTTGACGATAAAGGTCTTAGGCTTACAATTAACGAAGATTGGGCTATTATCGCAACTGGTGCTCATCAACACGTGTTTAGAAGTGTAACTGTTGCAGGCATAAGCAGACCGTACCTTTACACACAAAGGTTTATAGAAATTGCGCTTGCTAATGATAGCACGTGGAAAGACGAAAAAGGACAGGTTAGACGTTCTTATTCAAAACTGTTTGAAATTATTAAAAACAAAGAGGATAAGACCGAGTACAATATGTGCTGGTATGTTGACCTGTGGCTTAACAACATCTTTTCTCCATTGTATTCTATCGACGAAACCGAGATTGCATCGTTCCTTGTCTATGAACAATACTTGCACAACGTCGCACGTTCACAAGTCATTCTTTCGGAACATACCGAGGATATGACTAACCTGCAATTCGTTGATGCACTTATCGACAACGAAAAGAAATACTTGGAGGGCATGAAAGAGGCTGTCATCATTCACAAAAAGACAGACGAGGAAAAGACCCAAGAAGAGGTTGCGGCCTTACAAGAGGCTATGGTGCAAGAAAAACAAGGGAGGGCGTAGGCGATGGAAAATAATCAAGAAAAATGGGTTAGTGTTTCTACACTTGCAAAAAGACTTGGCTGTACAAAACAAACAATATACAACCACCTGAAGCAAGGAAAGTACGAATACAAAACATTTGAAAGAGGGTCTATGCGCGGTTTGCTTGTTAAAGTATGATAAAATGGCTTACAAAGTAAACGATGCAGTTAAGAATCACTTGAAAGAGCAATGGGAAAATGCTTGCAATGCCTATTTGTTGGAATTGCATAATATGTGGGATTTAGACCACGACCTAACGCCAAAAGGATATGGTTATTGGATTGGTGACGAAGTAGGCGGTGTTTATGTCTATGGTGATAGCATATTCATAAACATAGATGATATACGCTATTGTGTAGAGAACAACGTTTCCTATGAAACCTACCAAGAATGGCAGGAATATTGTGTTTGGGCTAACGAATTTAATCAAGACACACCAAATCTTAACGCATGGTGCAAGGGTTGTCCGCGTGTTGACGAGAAAACACAAAAGAAACTTTCTACCATGAAGAGCGATTTGATTAAGGCGTGTTTGGACGAAAAAGAAAAGGTCAAGAACAATGGCAAGGAAAAGCCGTATTAAAACAAAATCGAGAAAGCGCGTTAAGGGTAAGGTAAAACTTACCCAACGTGCTCGTATTGTTGAAAAGAACGATGATACAAGGGTAGCAAGACGTGATACGTTAAAGAAAGCACCTGTAAAAACCGTGTTACCTACGAATGGTATCACGTTTAAGGTTAAAATTCGCAAGAAATGAATTTGGTTTATAAATCAAGAATAGGACTGATACGCTTTGCAAAAGTGTTTCCGTTCTTACTTTGCTTTATTGTACTTATTTCTTTATCAGAAACGCTATTTGCTTTGGTTATAAGCAACTTTGTTGTGTTCGATGGTGGTATTACACTAAACACTCCTTTTGCGTGGTTTATAGGCGAAAAATACGAAATTGGAATCTATTCGGTATTATTAGCAATATTTTTGTCTATCGCTTTTGAAACTTGCATTTGGAATAAAACAAGTGAAGTTTATTTGCTTGTATTACTAAAACAACAAACGTACTTTCCAACAATAGAACTATACATCGAATACATCTATGCAATTTGCATTGCAAACATACTTATTTGTACCTTCTTTTGCTACAAAGGAATAACTATTTTCTTAAAAAGTGCAAAATAATTTGGTATATCAAAATATTGTGCGTACCTTTGCATCGTTGAAACAAGGTAGCCGACTTGTAGTAAACGGACTTATTAGATACATTGTTAGGCTATAAGCCGAATCAATATATACAAAATTTCCAACAGGTGCGGCTACATCGGTTGGAATTTTTGTTTGTATATGGTTCGGCTTTTCTTGTTTTCAACAAAAAGACATAGGGTTCAAACAGTGCAGTCCCGTTGAGGTTAGCCGCTCATATATAAAACTGCTTCTTTACACAAATATATGTCTGATTAGATAGGTTGGTAGAGGTAAAATCCCGCAATGTCCGAAACCTGACAACGGGTGCTTATGCCGAAAGGTTAAACCAATATCAATGAAACACAACACGGAAAGCATACGTGTCTATGAAAGGCAGTAACCCGACTACAAAGGCTGTAAACGTAGAAACAATCGGGTGAAACACGCTTATATTATACATAAGCATAAAGGTTTTAGTGAAAGTAATAATTGAAATATTTAAATCACAAATAACAAGAAAGGTTATGGAATATACAACAAAAAACCATTAAGGGTTGTAACTTTGTGTAGTGGCTACGATAGTCAGTGTCTTGCTTTGGAAAGGCTTAAAAGCGTCTATTCAGAATTTGACTACGAATTAGTTGCTTGGTCAGAATTTGACCCAGAAAGCAAGACACCATTAAACAAACAGCCTGCGGTAGTTGCACACAATGCGTTGTTTCCTCAATGGAAAGACCGTAATCTTGGTGACATGACAAAAATTGATTGGACGCAAGTTGATGACTTTGACTTACTTTTTTATTCAACTCCATGCCAGAGTATCAGTCAAGCAGGATTACAACACGGCTTTACATGGGGTAGTGGCACACGTTCATCTATTATCTGGAATGTACGTGATGCGGTAAAGATTAAACGCCCAAAGTTCTTATGTCTTGAAAACGTCAAGGCAATGGTGAGCGGAAAGTTTGTAGGAATGTTCAATTTGTGGCAGTTGGAACTTGAACGATTGGGTTATCGAAACTTTGCGCAGGTACTTAATGCTAAAGATTACGGTGTACCGCAAAATAGAGAGAGAGAATATTTCTTGTATCAATAAGGATTGATGAACAAGGTTGTTGGAAACCCATAAAAAGCATTGATGAACATGGAAATGTCGATGTTTGGAATATAGAAGTTGAAGAAGACCATTCCTACACAGCCGAAGGTTGTGTCGTGAAAAATTGTCCGTTGCAACTCGAAACGATTGAACGGTCTATTATCCTTTGGTCAAATGAGGGTGATACGGTTCTTACGCCTTTTATGGGTATTGGCAGCGAAGTGTACGAAGCTGTAAAACTAAAGCGTTTCGGCATCGGATTTGAATTGAAAGATAGTTACTTTGCTGAGGCTGTTAAAAACGTCAAGTCAATGGAAATGCAAGTAAAACAAAAAGGGCTTTTTGATTGATTTGTTAATTTAGTGTTAAATATGTGTTTTGTTTGGTGTATTCAAAATAAAGATGTACCTTCGCACTTGATAATTTTCTTTTCCTATAAATTGAACATTAAACATGAAAGGCCAAACCGTTGCGAAACGTAGTAGGCTAAACATCTATAAAGTTGTTTAGTGAAACGTTGTGAAACGGAGTAGCTTTTCTCGGAGGTGTAAGCCTAATTGCTAAGGTAGCGGTCTTGAAAACCGCCAGTAGTCGTGTAACAGCGGCGTGTGAGTTGGAATCTCACCACCTCCTCAAAAATGGAGAGTAATACTTGATGGTGATAGCGTCTACCTGCTAAGTAGTTCGTTCGTGGATAACGGATATGGTTCGATTCCATTGCTCTCCGCAAAAAAGATTGGGAATCTGGTGTAGTGGTAGTCACGTTAGAATTTGGCTCTAAAGGCGGGGGTTCGATTCCCTCAACTTCTACAAAGAAATGGATAGGTGGAATTAGTACCTCCACCGAAAAGCGGCAATCCTGTCGCCGCTTCCATTTTGCAAAAATGACAGGAGTAAATAAAGACAGGAAAAAGTATGAAATCGAAAAATTCACAGTCAGACATTTTGTTACAAGATGCTTTTAAAAAAGGCTACCGTGTAACGCAGAGTGGAGATGTTATATCACCGACAGGAAAGACTTTGAAATGCAGTACACAAAACGGGTATTTTCGTTTTAGTGTAAGAACAAAAGATAATAAAGTTCGACACGTCATGGTGCATCGTTTTGTTGCTTATCAAAAATACGGAGAAATCATGTTTCAATCTGATTGCGTCCGTCATTTAAACGGAAACCAAAAGGATAATTCTTTTAATAACATAGAAATAGGGACTTTTAGCGAAAATATGTTTGACGTTCCACCTTCTATAAGGAGGAGACGTTCAATAATAAGTAGTCACAAACAATGGATGAAATGGAACGAAGATACAGTTGTAGAAATAAAGACGTATTATCAAGCAACACATTCGTATAAAAAGACGATGGGAAAATTTAACATACAATCAAAAAGCACTTTACATAATATATTGCATAATAGATAGTTAGTTTTTTAGTTTAATTTAATCAATAAGAGAAACTTATGAAGATTATCAAATTTCAAACCGAGGATTTTTTGCCCTCGCTTGCAATTGTCAACACCGTTGTGTTAACAAAAACTTCTTTACCAATTTTGTCAAATGTACGCATTGAAACAAAGGCCGACGGAAACGGTGGCACGTATGCCGAATTGATGACAAGTGATTCGGAAACGTGGTTGCAAATGAAAGCACCTTTGACAGAGGCCGAGGTAGGTATAGTTATTTGTATCGAGGCCAAAGGATTGTTACAAGCCTTGCGTAATCTTGGTGGTAAGCCCGTGACAATGGAAATTGACGATTCAAAGCACATCGTAAAATGTGACTATGGAAACGGTCATTTCTCGTTGCCTTACGAGGACGCACGGGATTTCCCGTTGCCTATGGCAGCACCCGATTGCGCAAAGACAAAGTTGATGGATGCAAAGAAAATGCTTACGGCTATTGAAAAGGCTGGCTTTGCTACCGCCAACGATGAACTGCGACCAGTGATGAACGGTGTACGTTTTGAGTTCTTTGCAGACGGTATGGTAGCCGTTGCAACCGATGGTTATAAACTTGCTAAATACAAGGATTTGACCATTACATACGATAATAGCGAAGACCAAACGATTTACGGATTTACGTTGCCTAAAAAGCCGTGTTCTACGTTGCTTAACGTGTTGGGTAGTACAGTTGCAGGTGATATTAAGGTTATGTTCAATGACCATTGCTTTACCGTAAATAACACCAAATTCAAGATGTCTGCGCGTCTTATAGAAGGCCGCTATCCGAACTATGATAGCGTCATTCCAAAGGATAATGACCGCATCGTTACCATCGCAAAGAATGACTTTGTGGCCGCTATGAAACATGTGTTGCCTATGGGTAATGCAAATAGCGAATTGGTCGCCTTGTCATTTAGCATGGGTATGATGACGATTTCGGCCGAGGATTTCGACTTTAGCAAGTCCGCATCGGAAAACGTAGGTTGCGACTACGCACAAGATGAATTTACCATCGGTTTCAAGGGTAGCACATTGTTGCAGTTACTCCAAAACATCGACACCGATAACGTAAAGGTCATGTTGAAAGACCCAAGCCGTGCTGGTGTGCTTTGCGAGGATAAGCCAAACGGTGTGTATGAATACACGTCGCTTATCATGCCGATGCTAATCCAAAACGATTAAGCAATATGAGTAGTAACACACCAACACTTATGCAAAGTGAAGAAGAACGTGCTCCTTGGAATGATAATATTGACGTTATCGAAATGGATAAGGAAATAGATGTCGAATACATCTTGCAAAAACATAACGTTAATGTTGTTACAACAGGCGATGACGACGATTTGGAAGAATGCTACAACGAAAAGCATTATACCGTACTTGAATTGTTAGGCGAACTTGAATCGTATATCAAGCAAGATTTGGAACGGTATAAAGGAAGTGCAACCAAGGAACGCCAACTAAAGGAAATGTTAGAGGATTGCCAAGGTTGGGAAATGTACGACAAATCTTATAGCGAATCGGAATGACTAACGGCGAATACATAAACGGTTACGTCGAAAGAAAGGCGGGAGGTGAATACATGGGGATTGTCAAAATCGAGGGTATTGACCTTTCGCCGATTATAGCACAATATTTCAAGCAAGATGGCGAAAACTATCTTTGGCTACGTCGCAAGCCGCTACTTGAATATGACATGCAAGCGCAAAAGTACAACAAAAGGGAACGCGAGCCACGATTTGAGGTGTATATGAAAAAGCAAGTCGATGGCGGCACGTTTGCCTACGTTGGAGAATTTTTGTTCATGCGGTTAAAGTTTAAGATTGTCGGCATTTGGGATAATGTGCTTGGGCGCGACACGAAACGCCTAAACCTTTTCATTGACCGTTTGCCGATGTCAGAACAAACTATTATCAATGGCATAAAAGAAAGAAAAAGGAATGAAAAGCGATAATGAAATAGCACAAGACTTGAAAGATATTGACCAACAAACGGTTGACGTTGTATGTGACCTTTTGCGACAATACGGCACAAAGACAAGCATGTATCTTGCAAAGATGGTTGCATCCGTGTGTGATGTCGATGTTGACGAAATGCTCACGGACACCAAGCATATACAAAATTCTCATGCCCGTTGGTTCTTTTGGTTCGCATACCGCTATATGACAAACGAAACCTACGATAGCATTGCGCGTAAGACTGGAACAAAACGAAAGTTCACGGTTGGAAGCATCGGATATTGTATTAGTAAGATGTCGATGATGGTACAGTCGGAGCCTATATGGGTCAAGCGGTGGATTATCATTAAGCGCGTCATCAAGGCCATTCTTGATAATGGTAGCCTTACGACGGATAAACTACCTACGACAATAACGTTAAAGGTAGTACCGCCAAGTGGTGTAGATGTTAAATTACAAGTAATCAAATAAAATAAACAATATTATGATATACGAAACAAAATGCTCATTTATAAAAGTAGATGACAACGGAAACGATAAGGTCGTTAAAGAACGTTACATCGTTGAGGAAGCGGAAAGCTTTGGCGACGCAGAAAAGCAAACCTACGACTTTTGTGACGGAGAAACAGACCTTGATGTCATTGATGTCAAGCGGTCGAAAATCAAGGAAATCTTGAATAGCCGTGATACTGGCGATGACAAGATTTTTGTTGCCGACGTTGCCGACGTACAACACAATGACAATGGCGAGGAGGTTGAAATCGTCTACAAGGTGGCTTTGTTCGCCCTTAACGTGGATGCTGCATACAACTACATTAAGTCGTATTTAGAGCAGGGCTACAACATGACATTGGTGGGCTTAAAGAAAACAAAGTATAACGAAGTTATATCTTAATATGAAACATGAACAGGTAATATTGGGAAATGCTCCATCAAAGGCAAATCAATACAAGATTATAACATTGTGTGGGCATGGTAGCCTTGCAAAAACAAGTGCATTAAAAGAATACGAAAAAAAGTTTTACTTACAATGCGGTGCTTATCGTAACAAGAATATACAAGGTTTTTTTGAATTGTATGTAGATGTATATTTTCATAGCAACCGACCAGACCTTGATAATTCTTTAAAATGCCTTTTAGACTGCCTACAAGCGTGCAAGGCTATTAAAAATGACCGTAATTGTGTTAAGATTGTGGCTAACAAATTTATTGATAAAAACAATCCGCGAATAGAATTTACGATTGTTGAAGTCAATAAAGAAGATGTAAAATAAGTTAATATCTTTGGATATTCCAAATTTATTTCGTAACCTTGCAGACGTGGATAGTTGGGGGTCATGTCCCAATGACAAGAGTGTTCCGATGGCTCTTCCACGTTTTCAATTCCATCGGATTTTTTAAACATTGGAAAAGTATGGCAAGTACAATAAGAAAGACTCTTGAAGAGTTTATTGAAGATGCAAGAAAAGTTCATGGTGATAAGTACGATTATTCACTTATCAAAGAGTATGTAAACAACAAAACAAAAGTACCAATCAAATGTAATCGTTGTGGTGGAGTGTTTTGGTGTAAACCTAACGTCCATCTAAACGGGTGCAATTGCCCTAATTGTTGGGCGAAGAAAAAGCCTCAATTTGGCAAAAGAAAACTTGTTTACAGGGTGGCTACTTTAGATATAGATTTTGCAAGCAATGCGGATGATATAACACACAAAGCGTATGGTGTTTGGTATAATATGTTACAGCGTTGTTATTATAAAAAATACCAAGAATCACACCCAACATACATAGGCTGTACAGTATGTGACGAATGGCTATATTTTTCAAACTTTCTAAATTGGTTTAAGAAAAACTACATAGATGGATATGTGGTTGATAAAGACTTACTTGTTTCTGGAAATAAAATATATTCCCCAAGCACCTGTTGTATGATACCAAGCGAAATTAACGCAATGATTGTAACACGTCGTAGGAAAAGTAGTCGTTTTGGAAAAGGTGTATCAATAACGCGAAAAGGTAGATTCGCAGCGTTTTTGGTAAAGCATAACAAAACTTATAATTTAGGACACTTTGACACAATAGAAGAAGCGTTTGAAGCATATAAGCAAGGCAAGGTTGCTTATGTCAGAGAAGTAGCGGATGCCTATTTTAAGGACGGAAAAATAACAAAAGAAGTGTACGATGCACTTTATAGATATGAACCAAAATTTAAAGATTGAGACATGGTAGGATATTTGGAAGCAGTTTCAACAATGCACACAAGAGGCATTGCAATAGACGAAAAAGACTACATCTTTACATTGATGGTAGTTTTAGGCGAGTCGCCACAAAATGCGTTTGCGCTTGCTTATGACATGAGCGAGTTCAAAAAAGTTATAGGCACGGAAGACGAAGAAGTTTATCTTTCAACAAAAAAGAAAGATTCAGAAACTATGCTTACACAACAAAGCATTATCCAACTAAAGGATTTGCTTGACGAATCTTACAGAGCACAAGTACAATCAGACGCACTCAATCTTAAAGACTTTCGCTTCTCTGGTCAAGAGACCGTACAGATTCTTAACAACCTTTTGAAATCTCGTGTTGATGATTTGGAATCGAGTTCTGTTCGCGATGTGGTATCTTTGCTAAAAGCCCTATCTGAGCAGGGCGCATTAGAAATGGGTGATGGCGGTTTCTCGCGTCATTTTGTACAAATCAGCCCAAAATTTTTAGCCCTCTGCACTTCGTGCAATAGAGAATTTGATGCTTACGCAGGCGTTGGGGCTGTATGTCCACATTGCCATCAGCAGTACCACTGGAGTTCCGAAGAAAACAGATTTTACCCCAATGTCGAACACCTATAAAAATCGACGGTTGTTCAGTTGTTGAGGATTGGGAAGAAATACAGGTTTGGCCAGATTTTGAGCAAGTACAATATGTGCGGCTTTATGTCAACTTCAAAGACAACAAACAAAGGGCATAGGCTTTATAAATAGTTTAACTTGTGACAAACTTGAAAACGCAGGTTTGAAACCTTACAAGGGGAAACTTGATAAGGGTTATATGCTTTCTCTCTTAAATTCTACTGGAAAATTCGATATTAAATTAGAACTACCAGATAATTACGAAAAATAAAGATTATGGAACAGATAACAAGAAAAGATTTTCATACGTTTTGCGAAAACTTTGCGCATGAATTTATTGGGTCTTTCATGTAGATAACTTGCGGAAAATCATCTTTAGTTATTTTCTTTCCGTACTTGTTTGTTGGCACTTTCTTTATATGTACGCTTTCATAATGGCCTTTAAAATAAATCCTATCCCACAATTCGGGCTTTATCATCATAGCCAATTGTCGGCGCAAATGGTACGTCTTATAGTGTACCATCGTGCCAAGGTAGGAATTAAGGCTTTGGACGTTGTGCAATAGTTTTTCGTTTGTCTTTGAATAGTTGTTTAGCCTATATACCGCGTCACGTGCGTTTGCAATTGTACGGTTGCTTACATACACGCGATTTGGCTTTACTACACTACCAATAAATTGCACACCTTTCTTGTAGTGTTGGAAATAGAACTTATCTGGGTGCAACCTTACATGTAGGTAAAGACTAAGGAAACGTCGTATCACCTCCATATCATGCAACATCTTTTGCCTTTGTTCCTCCGTTTCACATACCATCATAAAATAACCGTCATCGACATAGCGGCCATGATACTTGTAGCCAAGTTTCTCTATCAACATATCCAACCAATGCAATAAAAAGTTTGCGTTGTGTTGGCTTGGTAGATTACCAATAGGCAAACCGAAACCGTCGCCGTTTGTGAATAGCGATTTGTTCTTTGGTAGTTGATGCCATAGTTCCATTGGGCTATGCCGTTCACAGTTCTTTTCGGGTTCATGCAGCATTATAACCTCGCTTAACCAAAGGACATCATCAAGGTCATCGCCTTTGTAGTTTTCGCGTATGAACTTTTGTAGCATGGTGTTCAATAGGTTCACGTCAATAGACATAAAGAAACCTTGCAAGTCAAACTTTGCTATCCATACGTTTTTTGTATAGTTTTCGCTACATTCCCTTATATCGGCTTGTAATTGGTTGACACCATACAATACACCTTTCCCCGTGCGACAATTGAAAGTGCGGTCACAGAAAAGGTTTTCTAATAGCGGTTCGACACGTAACGCAATATAATGGTGTACGATACGGTCACGAAAGCAAGCAGCAAACACTTCGCGTAACTTGGGCTTTGTTACGACAAAGGTTATACTTGTTGACGGGCGGTAAGTTCTGGCATTTATTTCATCACACAACCGTAACAAATCCCTTTGATAATCGGGAAAGTATTTGATTGCGGATGGTGAACTTGCCTTGTGACGGAGACATGCACGGAATGCCTCGAACATATCCTCGTCCCTTACCATTGTATGTTATTGCTATCCTTTGTAGCCATACTTTGCCTATATATTAAGTAGCACATATTTGTATTTCCAATCAAATGCGGAGACAGGGCGAACACTGTACTCATACGTCTTGTTGTTGTTGTTGAAATTGCCATTGTTGAAATTCAGATTCCAAGCATTCGTAGCAGAGTTCTCGGTTTAACACGCCTACTTTCTTATTCTTAACTCCTTCGTTGTACGCAAAACTATCGTAAACTCCAAGAACAACATTCATAGCCTTGTTGCACGTCACGGCCATAAACCATAACATGCGGCACAACCACTGGGAGTGAGGCGTCCATTTGAAAGAAAAACACAATATCATCGTCCGTGGACTAAATGACCCCGTTGTGTTCCTCCACCTTGCGGAATAGAAGTCTTTTGTCATCTTTTCACAGTGGATTTACGCCAACCAGTCGCCTGTTTACCTATTTCGTCCAAAATACGTGCGATTTGTGCTTGCTGCTTAAAAGAGACAAGTTTTAAATCGGCGGCAATCGAAAGGTGGAAAAAGATACGTTCATACGCCACGATAAAATCACGGCCAAGGCATTGTGCGCGTTCAGAACTATTGGGCGCATAGAAATTCGCCTCTACAATAATATCCGCAAGTTGCGACGAATATTCCTCCAAACGCCGCGCTATCGTTGCACGGTATTCGGTCTTGAACGTCCGCGTTACCTCGTAGATTTTCTTTGTCAATAGTTGCGCATCCTTATATATTTTCGTATCTCTTGCCAGCATTTTTTCTTTTGCTTTTGAATTTGTAAAACTTGTAATATGTCACACCCCTTTTGGGTATTCCCTATCCCTAAACCTCGATTAACTGATAATCTCGATAAAGGGATAAGGAACTAAAGGGATAAATCGTTAATAAAATGCGGAGACAGGGCGAACACTG
>Ga0172378_10002733_pt1 | contig 16570 bp, 16 predicted proteins | sample GrowelOW332metaG_FD_119755 | JGI IMG/M metagenome (GOLD analysis project Ga0172378, IMG submission 119755) | Groundwater microbial communities from an aquifer near a municipal landfill in Southern Ontario, Canada - Pumphouse #3_1 metaG | ecosystem: Environmental > Aquatic > Deep subsurface >... | reverse complement strand
TCTCCACAGGGCAACTGGAAAGAGGGAGATTTTCTCTTCTCTTTCTGCTCTGAAAAATATTTTTTCTACCTGACCCATTTTTTTCCTCCTCAAGTTGCATTATCAATTTGAATCCCCGAAAAATTCAAAAAGAGATCAAGTAAAAAACACGTGGGTATGATAAATTACTCACGAATCTCTAATCATCAGAAAAAGAGATCCAGCTCAAAATAAGCGGTTAAAAATGAAATCTAGATTTCTTATACTAGAACAGCTACCGCTAACAGCATAGAGAATGCCGTCAACCCAATCCTCATTTTCACAGTTTTCTTTGTTATACAAGCTACCAGCAATGAAGTGGCAGAATATCCATATCAATCCTTCAACAAAAGAGGTTTAGCTGTCAAATCAAAACAAAGGTTTTGAAGTTGATGAAGGTAATGAAACGGTTTTCCTATCTGTTTGTCAAGATACAAAAGAGAATAACCAGCTTGTTTGTTCCAATAAAGATTAATATCCTCATTAACGTAAACTCGATCCTGTACCTTTTCATACTCGAATTTGAAGCCCAAACGGAACAACATATCTTCCGTAATCTTTACTGGGGTACAAGAAGCTATCTCTACACCCAACGACTCATTTTGAGCCAACGTGAAGATATCAGAAGCAGAAACTTCATGTATTCTGCCATTAACCAATATTTGGTTTCCTATACGCAATTCATTTGTTTTCATACAACCTCCTATTTTTTTGATCAAATACAAAACAAATCTACAAACACAAGTCTATCAATCTTTTTTGCAACTCTACAATATAAAACACCTGCATAAACCAAAACATTAAACATGTTTGTTTTTCCTATATATTTTCTCGCTTCGGATAATCTGCCAACGAAAAACCAAAAATGCACCTATGAAATAGAAAAATGTCTGTATCCATAAAGCAGTATATTCAAAACTAACCTGATTTAAGGTAGCTCCCATCGTATTCATCTTAATAAAGCCTTGAATGCCAAAAGTTGACGGAAAAAGATATGAGATTGATTTCCAATACCATGGCACTACAGATGCTGGCCAAGATATTCCAGACAAAAACAATAAAATCAACGACATAAAGATAAATATGACAAATGAAGATTCCCTGTCCCTTACGAAACTTACTATTGTCAAAGAGAAGAAAATACATGACAGCAAGAACGGGAATATTAACTCCAAAATAGCAAAACCATCACCCATTTGAGGCAAGCTAAATATAATTGGGACGCACCAAAGCAAATAAACTGCCACTACCGAATAGATCATCAAATAGCACAAAGACTTTCCAAAAACAATACGGAACGTGCCTCTATAATGACGTTGTATAGGAAGCAGATCCCTATAAGTATTTTTATCTTTTGCAGCACCGCTCAGCAAAGCGATTCCCATCAACATTGTCTGCTGGATAACCAAAATCAATACAGCAGGAATCAAGAAGCTGGCAAAACCGTTCTGAGGATTGAAGTAGGTTACATCTTCATATTCAATAGGCGCCGTAAGCACCTCCTGTTCTCGATTTGACAACCCAGCCATTCGCTCTATCTGAATATCCTTACCCATCTCAAGTGAAACATCCGTCAACGTAACTAGGAATGCCTTATAATAGAGTAAACTGCTCATATCAGAATATAGCACAACGTATGTTTTCTCATCACGTACAATCTTCTTTGAAAAATCAGAAGGAATCATCATGATACCATACGCTTTCTTTTCTCGCAGCATATGTTTAGCCTCTTCCATGTTGGAAGCCTTACCTACAATACGAACATCACGTGTAGCGTCACACAACCGGGAAAACTCTCTACTCTGTGGCGTATTACAATCATCCACAACAACCATACAGACCTCTTTGGCAACCTCATTGTCATATATGAAACAATAGAGCAAAGGATAAGCAAACGGAGCCACAATGAAGAAGATGATAACTCCTGCATCATGTATCACATTACGGAACTCCTCCTTCCAAATGATGAATGAATCCCGGATACCCTCCTTTATTATATTTTTAAACGATTTGTTAGACATTTCTATACGTTATAATTTTCTACCTACAGAATCTCACCACACAACTCTCTTTCAAAAAAGCAAGAATTAAGGAATATACTTATATGTCAAATACACTCTTTTTATACTCTTCATTACAACAAGCGGCAAGAATAAGAATAAAGCCAAAGCCAAATATATATGCCAAGTATATTCGAAGCCCAAACCATTTAAAGCTTGGTCCACATACAATAAAAAGAAATGTCTTAACGGGAAGAAGTTAGACCAACACTGCAAGACATAATGCATCTCTGACACAGGGAACGTAAATCCTGAGATGGAAAGAGAAACTACACTTATCAACGAAGCCGCACTTAATGACAGTCTCATGATTGGCAACAACCCAAATAAGAAGATAGCCAAAGACTGGGAAGCTATAATAAGCGAATAAGATGCGGCCAACATTGAACCAATTCCCAAAGCACAAGGAAACTGCATGAATTTATAGAGGATTACATCTATCAAAGTTATCACAGAGCAATAAATCAATGTATGTGGAAACATCTTAGCAAAGAGTGCCACAAACATCTTATTATTTGACATACGCAATAACACACGTGATGTATTTCTCTTCAACTCATTACCCAAAGCATAGATTGTCAACAACATAATGACGATATTATAGACACCTGGAATAATCAGATTACAGAGATATACAGAGTAATTTGTAAGTGGATTGCCTATCAGGTGTGTATCAACACCTATAGGTTGCAGCTCGGTCATAGCCTGATCTTCCGTCTGCCCCCTTGCCGTTTTGAACTCCTTTGCCACTGCTGCCGAACCCAATACCGAAATAGTACGTAAATCACGGTAAAGAAGAGAACCTGCTATCAAATAGGAGTTATTCATATAGAAGGAAAACTTAGGTTGTCGGCTTGCCATCACATCCTTTTCAAAATTATCGGGGATATAAAAGATAGCATAAACATAACCCTCCTGCATGGCACGACGAGCATCCTGAAAGTTTGCATACTTCATAGCCACTTTTGTCTGCTTAAATGCATCCAATTGTCGAACCACACGTCTTGACACCGCACTATTATCATTATCTACAACTGCAATAGGTAAATCTTGCGGAAGACCTTTTCCCATCAAAGTCAAGAAAAACAATGCGGTAAAAAGAGGAGCTATAATCATACCGAAAAGGTACAAAGGTCGAGATGCCAAGATTCGAGCCTCTCGTATACAAAGTAACCAAACTCGGTACCATAGTTTTTTTCTAAAAATCACCACCATAAGACTACGAAGATTAAGATAAGACCATTCGCATCAATCTACACAAAGAGTATAGACTCTTTCGAGCCAATAATCACCACTATTTTATAATGACAGACATTCCTGGACGAAGATTCTCTACAGGAGCTGTTGGTTTTGCACGAACCTCAAATGTCTTTGAGTCGTATTCGCCTGTAACTTTTGTAGCCTTCCATGCTGCGAAAGAACCTAAGTCTTTTATGTATGTTACCTTCAAAGTAATCTCTTTATCACCAAGAGCAGGAACAAATGCTTTGAACTCTTTCCCCTTAGGAAAATCCTTCAAATAAGCCTCTCTCATGTTGAAAGTAACCCACATGTCCTGTAAATCCAATACGTTCATGATGGGAGCACCAGAGCCAACAAGTTCACCTCTTTGAGGGAAAATTTCGCTGATTTCACCAGAAATAGGAGAAGTCAACATCGTCTCACTCATATAAGAGCGAACTTCTGCCACCGCACCTTTTGCACGGTTCAACTGAGCTTGAGCAGCTTCCTTATCCTCTTCCTGAGCACCTTTCACAGCCATCTCATATTGAGATTTAGCAGCTTGTTCGGTTGCCAACATAGCTTTATAGTTAGCCTCTGCCTCGTCTCTTTTTTGTGCAGGCAAAACCTCTTTCTCATACAAGTTCTGAACTCTATCGAATGATTTCTTTGCAACTTCCAATCCGGCTAAAGCTTTCTGCCACATTTCGAAAGCACCACGAATTTGTTCTTCTCGAGTTCCTTTATTTGCTTTCTGATTCAAAGCTGAAGCAGCCTTCTCTGCAGCTCTAGCTTGAGTCAATTTAGCCTCTACTTCAGGGCTGTCAAGGATAACCAAAGTATCGCCTGCTTTAACAAAGGCACCCTCTTCAACCAAATACTTTTCAATACGTCCTGGCACTTTACCTGAAATCCTCACCTCTGTTGCTTCCACTTCTCCTTGAATAATTTCAGGATCGGGTTGCATAAAGAAGAATCCAAACAAAGTGATACCTAAGACAATGCACACCAAAACAACGAATGCGACCAACATATTCGCATTATCAGAATTTTTTTTCTTAGCACTCATTTTATTTATTTTTTATATTTTTCTCATTCCCAATTATTCTATTTCGCTCTATTTGCCCAATTGACCAATGGCTTTCTGCAAATAAATCTCTGTCATCTTAGCATCAATTTCAGCCTCAATCTTATCTGATTTAGCCGTCAGCCATGCGGTCTGAGCCTCCAAAAGGTTAGATGCAGGAATAACACCCTCGTTAAATCCTATTGTAGCATATTTCAAGTTTTCATCAGCTCGTTCCAAGTTTTTCTGTGCCAAATCCAACTTTCTCTTTGCCTCTGTCTGTTTGAACTCACATTGATTAACTTGGAGTTTTATCTTCTCTTCCACATCATTCAGTTTGAAATTGGCAATATTCGTTTCGCATTTAGCCGCATTCAAGAGATGGATCTGTTCACCCCAATGTAACAATGGGATATTGACAACTACACCCACATTCCATGTGAATTTGAATTTATTCTCAAATCCGTTAAGAGAATTTGGATTAGAGCCAATATAATTAGCCATCAATGCTACAGTGGGCAACATATCTGCACGAACTAGAGTCTCCTTTTGTTTGTAAATCTGCGTAGCGTAATTTAAACTTTTTGTTTCACTTCTGTTTTCGTAAACTTTTTCCATATCAACAGAATCGATTTCTGACAAAAGAATCTCTTCCAAATTTTCATCAGCAAGAGAGAAGACCTGATCTACGGGAAGACCACAATACTGAGCAAGTAACATCTTTGAAAGACTGATTCCGTTTTCAATCTTCAGAAGAGCCATCTCTGCCTCATTTTGTTTCACCTGAACAGAAAGTTGATCTGCCTTTGTTGCCAAGCCAGACTCTTTTAGAGTAGAGACATCATAATTCATCTTACTCAACAGCTCAATCAAACCATTGACAGCTTTCTTTTTATTTGCCAACGAAACAATCTGCCAATAAGTTTCATCAACGCTCAATATAACATTCTGCCTGCTTGACTCTTGCTTTGACAGAGCAAGATCTTTACTCAAATTGGCTATTTTATTATATGCAACAATCTTTCCACCCATAAAAATAGGCTGCGTGAGATTGAGCACTCCCATATATATATTTTTTGTGTCAAGTGTAAGTTCATCTTTTGGAATTGTGGTATAACTTTTCCACATGATTTTTTCAGGATTGTCTTTCGGATCAAAAGGCATTCCATTTGCATCCAAAGGGACAGCACGACCTTGTATTTTTGTCCATTTGTTATTTACCTGGTCTTGTGTAAATGCAAATCCGGATTCCGTAACAGTTCCTATTGGGAGGTACATATCCTCGCCAATCAAGGACAAATCCTTTTCATTCCTGACATAAGATCCTTTAATAGATAAGTCAGGCAAATACTTAGTAAACGCGGCCTTTTTCTTATACCCCGCCATAGCAACTTCTTCTGCAGCAATTTTATGATCCTTGTTGTTTTCTAAGGCCATAACCCTGCACTCTTCCAAAGTCAGCACATTCTGCGATACAACAGGAAGTGAGACCAACAACCATAAGGCAACCACAACAACTTTTTTCATTTCTATATTATTATTCGGTAAAATAATTCAGGCATAAAAGAACCAAAAAACACCATTGAATTCGCAACATCCAGCCTCTATTATTTACAATAATTGCTTAACCACGAAAATCACTATTTGAGTTTTCGAGATTAAGCATTAATATAAACATCACGCTTAACGCGATTGAAATTTGGTCTGTCATGTCCAACTTCAAAACCAGAAGTTGGACATAAACTGACCGTCTTTCATTCTTCTTTTGGATTATTTATTAGAAGCTTCAAGTTCTTGAATGTTTGCAAAAACTTTCTTCAAAAGATACTGAGCTTGTTCAATTTCTTCCTTTGAAAGTCCTTCTAAAGCAGTCTGCATAGTACCTAGAGTAGCAATCCTAGCTGACTTATGAAGATCCTGTCCAGCTTGTGTCAAGAAAATCTTGTTTGTTCTACGGTCTACATTATCTTGCTTCCTATAAAGCAAACCTTGTCTTTCCAAGTTATCGATAAGACGAGTGATGCTCGGTTTATCTTTATAAGTAGCATCTGCGATTTCACGTTGAGTAACGCCATCTTGCTGCCATAAGAACATCAGAACAGACCACTGTTCTGGAGTAATATCCAAACCTGCCGTACGTAGATCTCTGTACATGCGTCTGTTGATTGCACTTGAAACCTTTCCGCTAATCACAGCGAAAACTAATTCATAATCCAACATAAAGTCTTCCATATTTTTGCTTTTTTAATTTTTGATGTGCAAAACTAGTTGTTTAAACAATAAAAATCAAATAAAATGTTTATAAATTTCATTTCGCATGACATTTATTGACAAATGATAAGAATTTGTATTCGTTAATCAAAAAATTCATCACAAACACACATTTTTCTATATAATTATTATAATAGGTGTCTTTTTTAGATATTTAAATAAGTTATATTTGCGATAAGCAAACTTAGAAATAAATTTCGACAAAAAATATCATGGCAAAAAATATTTTTAATAATCTTATATTTGAAACAACAAAAACCATCAGTTTTTGTTTAGTGGCGTACGTGATTATTATTTGGGGACTGATGCAATTCCAACTTATAAACAACTTCTCTCCTTATGAAATCGTCAGCACCTTTTTAGGAATCGTATATGTTATTTTGCTTCGAAATCCGAACAACTATCTTAGTTTCATTGTCGGGATAGCTTCTACCCTAGCATTAGGGCTACACTTTCTCAATATTGATTTGAAATACACAGCATATCTATACTTCTTTTTTTTCATACCTTGCCAAATAGTCTCTCTTATAACTTGGTGGAAAGGAGACCAAGAAGAAGATAAAGAAACGCTTGTCCCATCATTTCTTACTAAGAAATACATGGCAATCACAATAGCTGCGACAGTGATCGTTACGGCCATTTTTGCTAAATTCTTCAGCGATGGTAGTTTCTTTCTTAGAATTGCAGATGGTTTCTTTTTCTCTCTGAATGTAGTGGCAAATATATTAATTATAAAAAAGAAAACTGATTGTTGGATGTTTTGGTGCATTTCAAACTTTTTTGCAGCTTCCCTATTTACATTCAAGGCTTCTTATTTTACTGTAGCACTTAACTTTGTATATATCACAGTAAACCTGATTGCCATGACGAAATGGGCAAAAGATGTAACAGACAAAGATGCCGGTTGGACAGAAGGCAAATAAATCAGATTCGTCCAACCGCCTCTTCCAACAAAGCAGGATCAAAGTTAATAAATTCTTTCGTCAGACTTTTTTCTGTAGTAGTCAAGACTCTCCACGATAAATCATTTTGATTTACGCAGGCAAACATGCTATATTGAGACGACAAGTAATCAGCAAGATACTCTTGTTCTGTTTGTCCTGGAGTAGGGATCAAAACTGCTTTGTGAGAAATGGATGCCATCTCCATTATCGAGGTGTATCCAGATCGGCAGACAACACAGTCGGAAACTTGCAATAGGCCAAGCAAACTATCTCCACTCAAGACATTTTCAACCTGCAATTTAGGATACACAGCATTATTTAAGAAAGAAGAATCAATACCTCTTACCAAAATACAAGAAGGCAAATCGACCCTATCTTTAAACAGATTCAAAATCTTTTTTTCTAAAATTGAACGCTGAGGTTCTACTCCAGAGAGGATAAAAAGAAATTTGTATTTTAAAGAGACTGTACTTCCCCCATTCTTTGAAAATCGAGACAAAGGTCCTACATAACGGACCTTCAGATTCATTTGGGGATGCGACAAATCACCCGCCAAATCTTTCATGTCAGAAAAGTCAGGCACCCAACATTCATCATATTTTGATATCAGATATGCGTGCAAATCTTTTACCAAAGGTTCTAAAAAAGAAAGAGGACTAGGCATTCTTATTAAAAGCTGATGCGTCATATAAACTGTACGACAATCCTTGCAAAACAAGCCAAAACGATTATCTGAAAACACAACATCTATACTCTCCTGCTTAACCAAGCGGCAAACAAATCGATGGTCTTTCCAAAGAGACGCAAACAAATGCGGTAACGCTAAAAACATTGCTCCAACTTGAGATTTTCCAGACGAATATTTCATCTCAAAAGAAGGGAACTCAACATATCGAAGTTGAGGAAACTCTTTGTGCAAAAACTCACCTGAAGAGCCATTTCCTCCCAACAAAACCTCATAATCATTATCCAGAAAGGCTTTAACGACAGGAACAGAACGGACGGCATGACCTAATCCCCAGTTCAAAACCGCAACCAAAACCTTTTTCTTCATAACGAATTAAGCAACATCCACCTTATAGCCTTCCTTACGGACTCTTTCTGCTATCTCCTCCAACTCCTCATGACTGATTTTCTCAAGCGTACGGATGGGAGTATCTCTGTCTATTGCATATATCATAATTTCTTTCGGATTCATCTCTTTTACTGCTTCAATCCATGCTGAGACCTCCTCATCAGTGGTATTGTCAACGATACGATCCTTTACATAACCACGCAAAAAGATAGTCTGAAGAATAAAGTTTCCTTTAAAACGTATCAATTGTTCAACTATAGAAGCAACGGAATAATCAGTTGAATGAGGGTCGTCTATCAACTTAACCGTCGAATCAATGGCAGAATCCAATTTCAAGATGTTATTATCAACTTTATTCAATGCATCAAAAACACTCTGTTTGTGAACCATGGTCGAATTAGACAACACACTTACCTTGGCATTTGGAAAGTACTCATTTCGCAATTCTATTGCATCGTCTATAATCTCCGCAAACTGATGGTGCAAAGTTGGCTCTCCATTACCTGCAAAAGTAATGACGTCTAACTTCTTGTTTTCAGACTTCATCTGTGAAAGTTGAAGCTGCAAAGCATCTTTCACCTCTTCTCTTGTAGGAAGTTTACCTGTCTCACCTTTCTTTGACATACCGCATTCACAATAAACGCAATCGAACGAACACAACTTCACATTGCAAGGTAACAAATTCACACCTAAAGAGATTCCCAATCTACGACTCTTGATCGGACCAAAAACTATTGAATCAAAAAGAAATGTTGCCATAAAATTCCACTCCTATAATTATCTTTTATTTAAATCATCAAAAAGCGACTGTAGATAAGCTTTGCCATCTAACGTCAGGCCAGGATCATCTTCCCGCAAGGGAACACTTGCGCCACAATCATATATAGAAATACCCTTCGGGGTAATCAACCCAAATCCATCATTAAAAGCATAAAATGCAAATTCAGGTGCATCCTTCCCAAATATATTTTTACTGAATATGTATTCAGAAGCATCTATGCCAAGTTGTTTCAACAAAGTTTTTGACAAGTCGATTTGAGAGGACAACCTATCAACCTTCATTGTCTTATTTAAGGCTCCGCCAATCCATATCATAGGAATGCGATGGCGCTCTTCGTCGGAGTTTTTCAATGTATTTGGATGCTTGTATGCATGATCTGGCAAAAGAATCACCAACGTATTATCCCACCATTTGCTCTTTTTCAAATCCGAGATAAAAACACCCAAACAGCTGTCTGTATAAGCCACCGAATTCAAGTATTTATCTTCAAAACGATGCACAGGTACATCAAAAGGTTCGTGACTGTTCAAAGTCAAGACAACCTTCATGAAAGGAGTCAAAGTCTGTTGTTTTAAATCCTCAGATACCTTATTAAACAATGCATGATCGTATGCTCCCCACTTCTCTGACATATCCTTCTTCTCGAAATCCTTATCGGAAACGATTTTTTCAAATCCTGATGTGATAAGATAAGAACGCATGTTAGTAAAGTTTTCATCGCCTCCATAAAAGAAGGAGAGATCATAACCTGCTCTCTTCATTGAAAGAGGAAATTTAGGCACGTTTTGACTCTTATTAGGGTACTTCATCAAGGAAGTGGTAGGCTGTGCAGGATAGCCGCTAAATATCGAAACCAGGCCTCTATCTGTACGGAAACTGTTGGCATAAAAGTGAGTGAAAGATATGCCCTCTTCAAATAATCGGTTCAAATTAGGAGCCACATTTTTCTCTCCTCCCAATGGTGAACAGATACCAGATCCAAAGCTTTCCAATATGACCACAATGACATTCGGACGTTGTGTTGTAAGAAGCTGAACGGATGTAGAGTCATTTTGAGACTCAATCATGTGGGCAAAACGAGAAGCTGCCTCAGAACCATCCATAAACCTGTATTGAGTTGCAAACTCATCATTTCTAGACAAAGAATAGATGAAGTTCCAAATCGGATTAATCGCGGAGTGGTTCAAGAATATAGAATGACTGAAATAGACACGTCCTACGTTCATGGTAGACACACTAACACCTCCCCTGATCAATAGCACCATCACAGCAATAATCAGCAAAGCAGGAAGCGCTGTCAATGAAGATGATTGTTTGAAATCAAAAAAACGAGAATGAAAATACTTAAACAAGAAGAAAAACAAAAAGAATATCGCTGCAATGATAAAAAAAGCTGCAATGAATTCAGGCGTCGTTCCGCTTGCCATGGCATCTTTCGGTGTCTTTAGATAAAACAAAGGTGTAGCATCAATCTTAAAGCCCCAATATTTATAGAGGAACATGTCAGACGTACAAAGAATGGACGTCAGAGCAAGTATCACATAAGTATAAACTTTAATAATTTTGGATATTAATTCATTCGATTTAAAGAAAGAAGATATCAAAATCAAAAGAGCCACAAAGACAGACAAATAGCCCGATGTGGACAAATCCATCGAGAATCCGTGGGTTAGAACAGCTATCCATTCTGATAAAGAATATTGAAACGACTCTTTGTAATGGAATAGCATAAAGATGGGCTTCATCAACACACAAAAAAGAAGCCAAAATACATAGTAAAAAAGTATATATATAAGTCTTGATTTCATTTGTTACTAAATCTGCGTTCGCTAACTACAAGTAAAGCCTCATCTTTTAGGGAATCCGGCAACTCTATATTTCTAAGCTGCAAGCTTCTCAACCAACCAGCCACATCATACTCCTTCAAGGTATAGAAGATGTCTTCAAATTGTTTCTGTTCATTCGTATTATAAGAATCGGACGGACGACCGACGAAAGCATCTAACTCCTCATCATCATAATAATCAGGTTGAACTTTCGCATTCAACAACGTCTCCTTTTCACAAACTTCATGAGCACCACAACATCCATCGATATCGTTTCGCTTAGACTTGGAAGTTTCTTCTACTTGAGTCTTTGTATTATCTTCTGTATGAACCGATTCTGAAGTTTTCTGTTTACGTTTCTTATCAACAATATAATAAGTCACACATACCAATACGAAAATAAGGAATAAGATGAAATCCGACATAATTATGCTATTTTAAATCATAACAAATCAACCACTTTCGTCAAATGCATGCTATTGGAACCCTTAATCAACAAATTAGAATTGTTAATAGGATTCAAACGCAACCAATCGATCAACTCATCTGTTGTTTCAAAACGATGAAATTGATCTGTCGATTCCATAAAGCATGGACCGATCAAGAACACATCTTTCAAATCACTTTTTTTAAGCAACTCAGCAATGGCAACATGTTCTTGCATGCTATCAGCTCCCAACTCTTTCATATCACCTAAAATGACAATCTTATTAGGTTTGTTCATCTGAAGAAAATTATGGAGAGAGGCATTCATGCTTGTTGGATTGGCATTATAAGCATCAATGATCAATTGATTTCTACCAGAGTCTTTAAACTGAGAACGGTTATTAGTGGGTTCGTATGCCTCAATAGCAGCAACAATCTCTTCATCAGAGACACCCATTTTTCGGCCAACAGCAATAGCAGCGATGACATTCTCATAGTTGTATGCACCAATCAAATGAGTTTTAATGATTTTACCTTCCCACTCAACAGACAAGAAAGGATCAGAACTGTAGATATCAGCTACAACATCATAATTAGTGTTTTTTCCAAACTTGAATGCCTTTATTCCTAATGATATAGATTGAAGAATTTCATTATCATAATTGATAAATATTTCTCCGTTTGTCTCTCTCAAGAATTCATACAGAGCAGCCTTGGTTTTAATCACACCTTCAAAAGAGCCGAAGCCTTCTAAATGAGCTTTACCTATATTAGTAATGATTCCATAATTTGGCCTTACAATTTCAACCAATTCTCTAATCTCACCAGGATGGTTTGCCCCCATTTCAACAACAGCAATCTCATGCTCTGACGTCAAGCGAAGTAATGTCAACGGAACACCAAGATGATTGTTGAAATTACCTTGAGTATATAAAGTACTGTATTTTCTCTGAAGGACAGCTGAAACCAATTCCTTGGTTGTTGTTTTTCCATTCGTTCCTGTGATACCTATAATTTTCGTACCCAAAGTCACACGATGAAACTTTGCCAACTGTTGTAATGTAGACAAACAATTTTCCACATAAAAAATGCTCGTACCATTTGCATATTTTTTTTCATCAACAAAAGCATATGAGCAACCATTATCTATTGCCTTCTGAGCATATTCATTACCATTGAATGAAACGCCTTTCATTGCAAAAAAGATAGAATTTTCCGGACAATTCCTACTATCTGTTGTAATAGAAGGATGAGCCTTATACAAACTATAAATTTCTTTTATTTCCATAACCGATTACATAGCAAAAAAGCCCCCAAAAGGGGCTTTTTCTTATTTAGATACTTAAAATATTATCTTTCTTCATCTTCAGGACCTACCTTACTCATTGCGCAACGGAAACCTAAGTCACTACGAGACTTCTTCTGGTTAAGATAACGTCTCTGACCTGGATTCAACCAATAAGCACGGTCTTTCCAACCTCCACCTTTGTAAACTCTAGTTTCATTAGAAATCTTAGAAGTCAACAAACCTTCAGCGTCAGTATCAGGATCATACAATTTCTTAGTTTGAACATCTGGATCAGCAACCTCTTTCCATGAATTTCTATTCAAGCTACTTTGAGCATCACCATCTTTATAATTACGAACGTCCAATCTAACGTATTTGTCCATTTCTGTTTCCTTATCAGCAGGGATTGCGAAGATTACACGACCCAAGCTATCAATCTGAGGAACCTTAATGTTCTTACCGTCAACTGTGCTCTCTGTAAAGATAGGAGATACATATTCATTACCACGGAATGGATTGTACTCTTGTACATCGTCGCTTGAAAGTACTCTATATACATCCAAAACCCACTCGTTAACGTTTCCTGCCATGTTGTACAAACCAAACTCATTAGGGAAGAATGCATCAACTGGAGCTGTGATTGTAGCATGGTCATTCAATTTTCCTCCCATACCCATCATATCACCTCGTCCACGAACGAAGTTAGCTTGCATTTCGCCTCTGTACTTCTTCTCTGGATTTCTCATTTGGTGACCATACCAAGGATAAATCTTTTTCTCCTTGTAATTTTCCTCACCTTCAATAGTCTTTGTTCCATAAGCAGCGTATTCCCACTCAGCTTCGGTTGGGAGACGGAACTTAGGAAGAAGAACACCATCAGACATATTAGTTCTTCTTGCATTTCCATATACATCCTTCAAAGGTTTTTTACCCTCAGTTGGTTTGTAATCACTCTTCATCAAATATTTAGAAGTATTGAATACTTGGTTCTGAGCAATATCATTTGCATCTGTATTACCTTTCAAAGCTTGAAAATCAGGATATTGAATAGTACCTGATTCTACCATTCTCATCTCGTTTACACGATCGGTACGCCAAATACAATAGTTAAATGCTTGTTCCCAATTCACACCAACTACTGGATAATAGTTGTATGCAACGTGAGAGAAATAGAAATCCAAATAAGGCTCATTGTAAGCCAACTCCTCACGCCATACCAAAGTATCTGGATAAACAGATTCAATAATTTCACGGGAATTGTGGAACACATTGTTCATCCAATTAGTATACTCTCTCCAGTTCAAATTACTGATTTCATGTTGATCCATATAGAATGAACTTACAGTAACACGTCTTGGAATATTGTTCCAATCTCCGATAATATCTTCAATCACACGACCCATGGTGAAAGTACCACCTTGGATAAATACCATACCAACTGGAGTATCCTGTTTGTAACCAGTTACAACCTGGAAACCTCCGTTCTTTTTGTCGTTGTACTTCCATCCTGTAACATTGGATTCCTTAGAGTCTTTTAGCTTCTTCTTTCCGCCACAAGCTGTTAACGACACTCCTAAGATCGCTAGTAATACTACAGTCCTAAAAAGCCTTAAGTGTTTCATAGTACTAATACTAAATGAATTTATTTTACTTTATTTATTGTATTAACTCTCACTTACGCATTTTATTGCGTAGCCTCAAAAAAAACTTATATTTTAAAATTTCACTGAGACTGTGGACAAAGATATATATTTTCTATCTTTGCAAAAAAGAATTTCACGAATATTTTTTAGTTTTTTTTAATAATCCACTTTCTAAGATGAATTTTAACGCTAATGGTTTGATTTGGGAATTGAAAGAACCTATAGTAATGGGCATTTTAAACGTCACTCCAGATTCTTTTTATGAGAACAGTAGATGCACGGATAACAAAAGTATTTTAAAACGTGCAGAAGAGATTGTCTTGCAAGGAGGAAAAATCATTGACATAGGCGGATATTCGTCACGACCAGGGTGCGACGAAGTTTCAGAGGAAGAAGAGCTGCACCGAGTAACCAACGCCGCTAATATAATAAGGACGGCATTCCCAGAAGTACCTATTTCCATCGATACATTCAGAGCTAAAGTTGCAGAAAAATGCGTTACTGAATGCGGAGCATCTATTATTAACGACATATCAGGAGGCGAGATTGACAACAAAATGTTCGAGACGGTTGCCAAGTTGGGTGTACCTTATATATTAATGCACATGAAAGGAAATCCTCAAAACATGACTACAAACACCCACTATTCCGACTTCATGAAAGAAATTTTTATGTATTTTGCAGAAAAAACAGAAAAGCTGAGACTTCTTGGCGTCAAAGATATTATATTAGACCCTGGATTCGGATTTTCCAAGACGATTGATCAGAACTACGAGCTTTTGGATAATCTGGAGGCATTTTCAATTTTCAAAATGCCTATTCTTGTGGGTTTTTCAAGAAAAAGAATGATCTGGCAATTATTGGATTCGTCTCCAACCGAGAGTCTCAACGGCACATCCGTACTCAACTCTGTCGCTTTAATGAAAGGTGCAAACATAATCAGGGTACACGATGTCAAAGAGGCTGTAGAAGTTGTAAAAATCCACAAAGAGCTAAACAATTGCTCAGCAAAAAAGTTGACTATATAATATAATATAGGTATATAATTTCATTCATTATGAGATTTGGAATACGATTAGTAGACATCATCGACATTCTTATTGTTGCATACTTGCTATATAAGACATATAAGATGTTAAATGGAACCACTGTTATAAGGGTATTTATTGGCATCCTTACTTTTGTTGTGATATGGCTTGTTGTCACATTCGTGTTTCAGATGCAGCTTTTAGGAGCCATAATGAACCAGATTGTAAACGTAGGCGTCATCGCTATCATCGTTCTTTTCCAAGATGAAATCAGAAGGTCACTCTCCATTTTGGGTTCCAGAAAAAATTTCTTTACAAGAATGGCAAGCAAATTTTTTCCAACGAACAAGAACAGCATGGTAAATGGAGAGATTATGCAGCTCGTTCTTGCTTGCAAAAGCTTGTCCAAAGGAAAAGTAGGTGCTCTTATTGTCATACAAAAACAGATGTCTTTGGAATCGATCATTGCTACAGGAGACATTATCAATGCTGATATAAACTCCAGACTGATTGAAAACATTTTCTTCAAAAACTCCCCTCTTCACGACGGAGCCACGATTATCATCGGCAATAAGATTGTTTCTGCCGGCTGTATTCTGCCCGTAACTCACAATCTCGACATTCCAAAAGAATTAGGATTAAGACACAGAGCTGCCTTGGGCATATCGGAAAAAACAGATGCACTGGCCATCATTGTATCAGAAGAAACTGGCAACATTTCGGTTAGCGAGGCTGGTGAGTTCAAATTGAAATTGACACCAGAAGAATTAGAGAAAATTCTTTCCAACAAATTCAACACTAATGATAAAAGCAAATAATATTAATAAGAGTTTTGGACAGTTGAACGTTTTAAAAAACGTCAACATAAATGTTCAGAAAGGAGAATTCGTCACCATTATGGGTCCAAGTGGAGCGGGAAAGAC
>Ga0172378_10002732_pt1 | contig 16572 bp, 9 predicted proteins | sample GrowelOW332metaG_FD_119755 | JGI IMG/M metagenome (GOLD analysis project Ga0172378, IMG submission 119755) | Groundwater microbial communities from an aquifer near a municipal landfill in Southern Ontario, Canada - Pumphouse #3_1 metaG | ecosystem: Environmental > Aquatic > Deep subsurface >... | reverse complement strand
CAGAATGTATATGAAAACAATAAAGAAGGAGATGGCATAATGGAAAAGACTGCTGAATACAAAGAAAAAAGCATCAAGACCACCTTATTTCAAGATAACTCAGTTCCTTACAGACTCTGCTTTATCGCAGCAATCTTGGAACTTTGGTATACACTCAGCGTATTAGATGTCATTGCAGTAAATTATTTAATGGGTATTATTACCTTCATAAATATCGTCCTTCTTTTCGCCCTCTTTGCAGGCGCGGTAAAACTCAATGTATATGATAAACCTTGGTCAATACGAGTTATTATTTTAGGCATTTACACGTTAGTGCGTGCCTTTATCCTACTTCCATTAGTAGTAAAACCATACGACAGAGTAGCTGAATTACTTTGGTTAAACATCATTGTTGGTGTTTTACTCTTAGTTGCTGGCTTTATGACGTTAGACATCATAAAGAAAAGAACCCCATACTATGATGAATTAATGAAGGGATTAGAGAATGAGTAAACTAGAACTTGAACATATCGGCAAGATTTATGACGGCAATGTACGAGCCGTTAAAGACTTCAACTTATCTGTAAAAGATGGTGAATTTATCGTTTTAGTTGGCCCTTCGGGTTGTGGTAAAAGTACCATGCTGAGAATGGTCGCAGGAATCGAAGCTATCACAGAAGGAACTTTTAAGATTGATGGAAAGGTCGTGAATAAATTACCACCTGTAGAACGTGATATTTCTTTGGTTTTCCAAAACTACGCATTGTACGGAAATATGACCATTTACGATAACGTTGGAATGAGTCTTAAAGTGCGTCATAGACCTAAAGTTGAAATATATGATCATGTTATGGAAACATCAGCGTTCCTTGGCATCACAGAATTTCTCAACCGTGTTCCAGATCAACTTTCAGGTGGTCAAAAGCAGCGTGTTGCACTGGGTCGTTCCATTGCGAGAAATCCAAAACTCTTTTTGATGGATGAACCACTTTCAAACCTTGATGCTCAACTGAGAGCACATACAAGAGCTGAAATTGTACGAATTCAAAAAGAACTTGGTACCACGACACTCTATGTAACCCATGACCAGGTTGAAGCTATGACTATGGCCGATCGTATTGTTATTATGAATAAAGGTGTGCTCCAACAAGTTGGAACCCCACATGAACTCTATAGATTCCCAGCAAATGAATTTGTTGCAGGATTTATAGGTATGCCTCCTATGAATATGATTACCGGTACATTCAAAGATGGTTGTTTTAATACAGCAAGTATGAAGTTGAATTTAATCGACGAATTGAAAACCCGCTTAGCTCCATACGAAGGCAAAGAAGTAAAACTTGGCTTCAGAGCTGAAGACATTGAAGTTTGTAAAAGTGAAAGAAGCATGAAGGCTGATTTCAAGTATAAAGAATATCTTGGTGGCTCTTACACATTGTATTTAACTGTTGAAGGATACGAAGTAGTTGCTACGGTACCTGATAATGTTGAACTGAATACTGATAACTTAGAGATCACCATTGACCAAACTAAGGCTCTTTTCTTCGATACTGAAACAACAGAGAGGATTAAATAACATATGAAGACTTCTTTAATAAACACTGAAGACATTAGAGAATTTATTAAATATCTCACGACATACAGCATTTCTAAGGCAGTCTTGGTTGTCGTTTCCGTCATGAACTTAATTATTACCAATGATTATGTTGTTGCTATTTTGAAGATGGAGAATGAAATTGTTGGTTTTATCATGTTCTTGTATGTACTCTTTGGACTCGTTGTATTGTTCCAATCAGTCAGAATGAGTTTTGATAAATGGGGTGGTTCAATACTCACCGTTATTGCCATTGGTATCACACTTTGGCTCGGTATTAAATTTTACAATCTTTGTAATGTTGCCGTGCTTACACAAAAATCTTTAAAAGATCCAACGGTTGTTATTTATGCAATGCGTTTAATTAGATTTACTATTATTGGATATATCATTGGACTCGGTATTCTTATTACCCACTTAGTTAAATTATTTAAGAGTGAAGCATAAGTTACAAAGGAATTAAAAAGTATATGGACAGAAGCGACAGAAGAAAGAGAAAGAATAGATTATCAGACAACACAAAGATTTTGATATTTCGATGGTGGATGGCTGGTGCTGTGTATTTTTTTCTCGCATTTGGTACGTCTTTAGGGAAAGGTGTTTCAATGATTGATCTTAACTTCATGTTATCTTTAACCATTTCAGCTTTCACCATATTACTTTTTGATCCGGTGATGTATGCCATGTATGATGTGACAAAACGAGGCGTTATTATCAATGATTTTCATTACCATCACACCATACTTGAAGGGGTGGGAATGAAGTTGATTGAAGTGGGAAAATGCACCCTCTGTGTATTTTTCACCAGCCTCTTTTATCTCTATGGAAACATGGCACTCATACATCTCACGGGAGCTACGGCGAATACGGTTATTATCAAGGGTGAACCAATTATGTTTGGTATTTTGTTTTGTGTGTTTTATCAACTCCTTGGCTTAATTCCATCCCCTATTCACCCACCGTACGTCATAAAAGGCACACAACAAGAAACAGATAGTTTTAAACGACTGAAATAATTAACGTCAAAGAACAAGAACTTTTAATAGGATAAAGACATGAATAAATCACATTACCTTTTTATTGGTGATATTAACCGCTATCGTGAAGCAAAAAATACAGACCACCGTGGTGAATTTGAACGATTGATAAACCAAAGCAAAACATATTTTGGTACAAAACTTACCAAAGATCATCCACTCGGTAGTTCTACGTTCATGGCTTTTGCCGAACTTAACTTAAGCTTAAGTTACCTCTTAACAAACGATGTTGCCTATTTAACAGAAGCAAAGAGATGGATTAGCACTCTTTGTGGTTATGAAAAATGGGGCCACAGTCACATGGTAAATGTTGACCTCAGTGCTTCCTGGAACCTTTTCGGTTTAGCACTCTGTTATGACTGGTTACGTGATGATCTTGAACCTTCCTTTGTGAAGATGATGGAAGATAAACTCAAACTTCAAGCACAAGTTTTGAGTGATTGGGCCATAGAAAACAGTGATAAAAGCTGGGCAGTTGAATATTTACAAAACCATAACTGGATTAATTTCACAGGCCTCGCAGCAGCTGGATATGCCCTTAAAAATAAGACCTACATTGACATGAGTAAAGAAAACTTTGCAAAGGTATTCCCACTCCTCAATGACGATGGTAGTGACTATGAAGGTGTTGTCTATTGGCGTTATGGCGCTATGTGGCTGTACATGTATGCAGCCCTGTTAAAGGCAGAAGAAGGTTTTGATTATTTTGAAAAAAGCAAATTCTTACATAACACCTTCTACTACAGACTCTACCAAAGTGCACCAGATCTCTCTCGCCAAGTAAACTTTGGCGATTGCCACGACACTCATAGCGGTCACCCAGCTTGTATTTATCGCTTGGTAGCAAAAGAATACCATGATGGTATTGCTCAAACCTATGCAAGCTATATTCTCGATAACTTCCTTGAAGATGAAATCAACATGAGTAAGGTAAAACCAGGTATTGGACCTGAAGCCTTCTTAGAATACATCTGGTATGATTCACAAGTAAAAGAAGAAAAGCTTGAAACCCTTCCCCTCTTTAAAGAGTTCCCAGACCTCGGTCTCATTACCCTAAGAAGCAGTTGGAAAGATGATGCAAAAGTCTTCAGTTACAAATGTGGCTACCCTGGTGGCAAAAAACAATGGTTAGACTTAGGTAAAATGAAAGAAAAGACCGGCATCGAATATCGTTGTCTCAGTCACAACCATCCTGATCATTTAAGCTATATCATTATCAACGGCGATAACTATTTTACGGCAGAAGATGGATACAACAGAGAAATTATGGAATACCATCACAGTTCTCTTTTAGTAGATGATAGACTCTGTGAAGTTCATGGGGTAAACGATGTGTATATTGATAGTTTCAAAAAAAGAGTTGCAGACGTTCAACCTCAAAATAATGAGGCTTTAAGAAAACTCAATGAAAGCTACAAAGCAGAAATCACTGATTTATCCTATAGTAAAGAGGGTCTTCTCTCATTCCACTCTTCGGCTACAGCTTTGTATCCACTGGATTTGAAGATGAACAATGTGTCTCGTTTTGTTGTCAGTGATAATGCAACATTCATCGCTTTCTTTGATGTTTTTGATAGCGCAATTGAACACACGTATAGTGCCTTGTGCAACACGTATGAAAAAGCAGTTAAAGAAGATGGAGCACTTACCTATCACTACAAAAAATCTGGAATAACCTATCATGTACTTCCTCTTGATGGTGAAGTTTCATCGAGTGCAACCGATTATTGCGTAAGCAGTGTGATGACCACGCAAGAACCTGATAAGAAATGTTCGGTAAATTTACAGAATCTCAGCCACAAGACACAAAAGCCTTCTAAACATTTTGAAATGTGTGAAGTATTTTGTTTCGACAAAGATCTCAGTGTAACCCACACAAATAACCACATAAAAATTGGTAATTACATCATAGACAAACAGACCGTGAAGAAAGGAGAAAATTGATAATGAATTTTATCAACGACAATTTTAAAGTATCAATCGATAACAATAAAGAATACAAAGAAGCCATGAAACAGTTTGGTGAGGATGTGAGAGAATTTGGAAAGAACTTCCATGATGATGTACACACCTTAAGTAACTGGGGCCATCAATACTTCTGTAATGATGACGGTGGACGATTAATCTTTGATGTAGCAAAGCCAAAAGAACATGTTTGTTGTGTTTGTGGCAAAGTCTATAAAGGACAGCCATACGATGGAGTTTGGACCTTTATGTACCGCAATGCAGCCATTGATACCGCACTCAAAGCAGGCAGTCTTTACGCCTATACCAAAGATACGCAATATCAAGACATTGCCATGAAGATTATTGGTTTCTATAGTGACAACTATAAAGACTTCCCTCTTCATACCAAAGAAGATGCACATTATAAAACGCTTGAGGAAATGACATGGGGCTGTGGAAAAATCATGCCACAGGGTCTCAATGAATCAATCATTGGTATTCGTATCATTCAAACCCTTTCATTGATTAAAGATGAAAGAAGCCTTTCCTTTATTGAAGGGGTCAAAAAGAATCTTCTTCTTCCTATGGTTGATTTACTCAAACCTCAAGTTGATAAAATTCATAATATTCGAGTTTGGAACCTTGCAGCTATCGGAGCAATTGCACTCTTTACTGGCAACACAGACCTCTACGCTTGGTGTTATAACAGTGAATTTGGTATTGTCGCACAGCTCAGCAAAGGTGTTACAAAAGATGGTTTCTGGTATGAAGGATCAATCCATTATAATTTCTTCTTGTTAGAAGGAATGGTAACACTCCTGATGATCAGTGAAGTGTATGGCAAACCTTTTGAAGCAAAAGAAAAAGAAATAATCAGCAATATGCTCATCCGTGCATACATGTATGCTTTTGATAACGACACCTTACCTAATCCTAATGATGGATGGCCAAATCTTAACTTGAAAACTTACAGCTATATTTACCACCTTGCAGCACGTGCATTTGGTGAAAACAGTGCCGTTGGAAATTTGGTAAAAGTCATTGAAAGTGGGAAGAAGAAGAGAACAACACTTCCTCTCTCTGAATCAATCTACAGCAAGAATGGTTTAGCATTTGAACGATTAGTCTACAATACAGACTTTGATTACAACCATTATACCAGACCTGCACGAGGAAATTACAACTTTGCTCTCAGCAACTTTAGTATGCTCAGAAAAGACAAAATGAATTTGTTCATGAAGTACGGCCTCAATGGTCCATCTCATGCACATCCAGATATTCTTAACATTGAAATTGCACGTGGTGAAAAACTTATCTCCCGTGATATTTCCAATGCAGGATATCAATCAACACTATGTAATAAATGGCATCGAATGACACTCTGTCATAATACCGTACTCTGTGGTGGTAAAAACATTGAATCGAGAACTCCTGGACAGGCAACAATGACTGACAATTGTATCGATGCACAGCATAAAGATATTTATGCTCATGTCGACTATGAGAGAAAGTGTGTTCTGGGAAAGGACAGTGTTACCGATACCTTTAGCGTCACATCAAACAACACAGAAACAAAAGATTATGTATTCCATCTTGAAGCAGGCTTTGCCTTGAAGAAAGATGTAACCGTACTCGAAAAGCCACAAAACCTAGGGTACAGTGACAATGGATATCAATATCTTGAAGATATCAAGATGGTTGAATACCACGATCAGACCTTTACGTTTAGTGATGGTGAACTAGAACTAGCCCTTCAATTTGAAGGACCAAAAGATGGAAAGCTTTACTTGCTTAAAACAATGGATAACCCAGTAACAACAAAGAGACTGAGTTTTATCTTCAGAAGTAAAGAAATGAAGCCTCAATATACAATGCACATGACGTGTAAGGAGAAATAAAATGCAAAAATTCTTTTTGAATGTTGATAGCCCAGCAGTAGTTGCTGGTCAAGGAGTAAAAAGAAAAGTAATTGCCCACAGCAAAGAACTCATGACGTGTGAGATTGATTACCAGAAGGGTGGTGTCGGTCTTCCTCATAAACACGAACACTCCCAGTGTTCTTACGCTATAAGCGGTGTATATGAATATATGATCGAAGGTGAGAAACAGATCTTAAAAGCTGGTGACTCAGCATATGTTCCACCTAACGCTATGCATGGTTGTGTTTGCCTTGAAAAGGGAAAACTTCTGGATATCTTTACTCCAGAAAGAGAAGATTTCCTCTCATAAGAGGGTGAAATAAATAAGAAAACTCAGGTGCAAGAGACATACGATAGAGAGCTCTTGCACACATTACATATGTTTTTACGAATTATTATATATATACAAGGAGTATATTATGGAAAAGATTGTATTAATTACTGGTGCAACTGATGGAATGGGTCTTGCAACAGCAAAACTTTTCGGAAAATTAGGTTATACCGTTATTCTTAATGGTATCATGGACGACCAAGCTGTTGTCGCTCAGAAGGCACTTACCGATCTCGGAGTCAAGAACGATTACTATCATTTTGATGTAACAAAAGCTGATGAAATTGCAGCTTCAATGGCTAAAATCAGAGCTAAGTATGATCATCTTGATGTATTAGTAAATAATGCAGGTGGTCTTGGTGGAAGAAAGAAGTTTGAAGAAATGGATCCAGAATTCTTCCATTTTGTTATGGCTCTTAACTTCGATAGTGCTGTATTCATGACAAAAGAATGTGTACCTCTTCTTAAGAAGGGAACAAACCCAAGTATTGTTAACTTTGCAAGTAACGCTGCATGGAATGGTGGTGGTCCAGGTGCTGGTATTTATGGTGCAAGTAAAGCTGCTGTTGCAACTGTTACTCGTGCTATGGCTAAAGAACTTGTTGCATATAACATCAGAGTTAATGCTGTAAGTCCTGGAACTATCAACACACATTTCCATGATAACATCAAAAAGACTCATCCAGAAGTATTCGAATCATGGAAGAAGAATATTCTTCTTGGTAGATTCGGACGTCCTGAAGAAGTTTCTTCAGTTATTAAATTCCTCTGTAGTGAAGACGCTTCTTTTATTACAGGTGAAATTATTCAGGTTAATGGTGGACAGGACTTCCTATAAACCTCAATCATTTTTCGTTTCTTTCTGGCCCCGAGGGAAACCTTGGGGCCTCTATCCCTCAAAATAAGGAAAACAAGAAACAATTTGATATAAAATTGTGTAACAAGGCTCAGAAAATCTTCAAAAATAATCTGAAAATCGCGACGATAGTACCACCATTTATCACACAATAAACCTCCCTCTTTGTATCTGGAAGATTTAATTTGATGAAATAGGGAACACCTAAGGACACAAATGATCACCACCGAACAAAATATCAGGACCAAACAATTTGATTTTTCAACATGGAAATTGCAACTTCCCACGTCAAACAAAGAAAATACCAATGTTGATGAAGAATATCCAACTGCCCTAGCACAAGGATATTCCAACAAGTATTTTTACAGAAATGCTGAGGGAGCCCTTGTTTTCTATTGCCCTGTTGATGGTTTTAAAACAGCAAATACGACCTATGCTCGTAGTGAACTGAGAGAACTGATTGACGGAAAAACAAATGCACGCAACTGGTCACTTCATGGAACCCATATCTTTCATACAACGGAAAAAGTTACACAAGTTCCGAGTAATGGACGAACAATAACATCCCAAATTCATGGTGTTAAAGTTAATGGAGCAAGTGGTCCTGTACTTATCAAAGTTGAATATAATGGGGTGAAAAAAGAAATCGCGGTTCGCATGAAACCTTCTACCGTAAAAAACGCAGAAGACGAACGATATTTTTTAAAGAATATAGAAATTGGTGAACTCTATCACACCACCATTAAAGTGGTTGAAGGAAAATTATATGTCACGGTACAAGCCGGTGAAAAAGTACTTCATTGTTTCAAAGATTTTCAAAAAGCCGATCAGTCATGGAAGGATTATCGCTTCTTCTATAAAGTAGGTAATTATGTCCAAGACTGTCATCTTGATTATGAAGGAGAAGCGGCTACCGTTGTAGTGTATAGCTTCGATACCTTCCACAGTCCAGAAAAAGAAAACATCAAACCCGAAAAAATCAGCCTCGATGCACACATGACCATGCACAAAGGAAATGAAGTCACACTCTCTCCTCTCTTTACCCCCTTTGATACAACAGATCAAAGCGTTGTGTGGAATATTGAGAGAGGAAACGATTGTGTAGCGCTTTCTGCTACGGGAGACCTCATAGCTCGTAAAGAAGGACACGCCGTCATTCGTGCAACATCAGCGCAGAATAAAGCACTTTCTTGCAGCACAACCATTACGATTGCCCCAGAAGAAATAAAGCAGCCAGTCTGCATACTTAAGGAAGATTTCACCTCTTCTCTCGACTCCTCATGGAGCCTAGTCAGTGAAGGAAATTGTGACGTTTATCTCAAAGAAAACAGTCTCATTATCGCCGATAGAGATAGTGAAAATGAGGCTTCAGCAACGGTGCATTACAACGCAATACACACCGTCGCAACCATTACATTCGACTTGACTGTGTTAGAAGAAGAAATCAAATATCAAGGAACCTCACGCTGTCAATCTTCCTTCTATATGGTAGATTGCTTAGGAACAGATGGTCTCAGTCTCTTTAGTTTGAGAAATAAAGCCGATTTAAATGCAGGAAAACTGCTTAATGACCGTGTCGTGCTGAGACGAAACTACCTCGACCATTGTGTCAACGAAGAAGCATTATGGACACCTCTAGGGACCACCCATACCTTTACCCTCATCATACGACCTGATAATGGGAGCTGTGATGCCAATACCACCGATGTCTATCTCGACGGTATCCTTGTGGGTAAAACAATGGTAAACAACAATAAAGTCAAAGACCTTCACACACTTTGTTTTACAAGTGATAAAAAAGATCTCATGACGTTCAGTATTAAAAACTTACACATTACCGAAGGACTTGTTCTTCCCCTTGCAACAAAAAAGGTGCCACTCATAGTTCCTCCCATTCCTCAGTATCTTCAAAAGGGAGAAAAGTACCGCATTGAAACAAATCTCACCCCTTCTTTTGCAATACAAGAAGGAAAAGAAAAAGCAGTTATCAGTGATAAAGGTCTTATTATTGCAAAAAAGGAAGGACCTGTAACCATTAAAATAGGAACGGCAAAACGAAAGACAACCATCGTTCAACAGGTGATTAATCCAGAAGAACTTCAGGTAAAATCAGAAGTTATCTGCTTAAAGCAACAGCAAAGCCTTGATGTAAAAACGATAAGTAGCATTCTTCCCTCTTCCTCAAGTAATAAAGAATTATACCTCACCGTACTCACGGGAAAAGATTGTATTCGTATCAAAAAAACACTCATTTACGCCGTGAATGCCGGAGTAGCAACCGTTCAAATTGCAACGGTATCCTCTCCACAAATAACTAAGACTATCAGTATTGCCGTCACCAAGGAAAGAGCAAAAAAGAGCATTATCTACCAAGATAACTTTGAGAGTAATGTCTTTAATACCGATTATTGGACCATTCAAACAGTGAATAGAACAACGGTAGATTGGAGCAGTCATAATGCCATGATTATGAATGACGATAGCACTGCAGGACTTCCTCTCTCGCTCTTAACATTTCCTCCTCTCGACACGACATTCACCGTTTCATACTGTTTTAAACTCTTATCTGATGTACCACATAACAACCAAAGCTCTCTCACTCTCTGTGCTTTAGGCTTTGGGGATGTAATGAAAGAAGCAAATCAAGGGATCAGACTAACGACAAAGGGAGAGATCAAGACAAGTGATAACACCATTGAAAAGCGACAGTTCGCTCTCAATGGATTGCAAGCACAAGAGACTTTTCCCGTCTGTCTGAATCAGTTGTATCACATAGACATCATCATGAAGAAAGATGAAGAGAGTAATTCTTTTCAAGCACTCGTTCTCATTGATGGTCACACAAGAGGGAAAGGTTATGCCTGTAGAACCAACTTCCCCGTCTTGAATAAACTGCTCTTCACGACAGGAGTGAAGGACCGCGCTCAATTTGAAATTTCAAAGTTGAGTATTACCACATAGATGGTATGTATTTGTTGGGGCAAACACAAAAAGATAGTACTTCTCATGAGCAAAGTCGTCTTATCTTGTTTGTTTATTGTTTTTCTTAAGGATGGTTAGAGGGTATAATCATCTTTGCATTTATTCTCCTGTCCCTTGAAGAGCAAAATTCAAGGGACTCTTTACTCGAAGTATAAAGTATAAACTTAGTTTATATATAAAAATTTATTTCAATGTTCATTTTAGTTTAAATCCAAGGAGGATTATTTATGAAACAAAAGGGAATTAAATTACTCACAGGGTTGTTACTTGTAACATCGCTGTCGTTATCGGCACAAGGGTTACCAGAAACCCAAAATCAGGAGGCGATGACACCAACGCCAACGGAACAAGTAGAAGCTCTCAAAAAGAATGGTATGAGCTTTGACTTTTCTACGTGGAAAGTACAACTACCAACTCCGAATGAAGAAAAAACATCGGTAAAAGAAGTAAAACATGAAGAATTAACCAAAGGTTATACAGATGATAACTTCTATCGTGATGAAAATGGTGCCATTGTATTTGACTGTCCTGTAAACGGTTTTAAAACAGCAAACACCACCTATTCTCGTAGTGAACTCAGAGAATTAATTGATGGAGAACATTCCGATGTCAACTGGACATTACATGGAACACACATGTTTAATTGTCTTGAAAAAGTAACAAAACAACCAAGTAATGGACGAATCGTTGTATCACAAATTCATGGTGTACAACAAGATGGTTCCAATGGTCCTGTTCTGGTAAAAGTTGAATATGATGGCGCTGAACATGCTGTTGTTGTTCTTCTTAAGACTGCAACATATGATAACGCTGCAGATGAGAGATACTATCTCAAAGATGTACAACTTGGTGATGTCTTTGCAACAACAATTAAGGTCACAGAAGGCCGTGTATTTGTGACGGTTAGATCAGACAAAGGCACACTTGAAGCAAGTAAAGATTTCTACAAAGCTGATCCAAACTGGTCGAACTATCGATTCTACTTCAAGGTTGGCGATTATGTGCAAGATTCTGTACTCGACTATGAAGGTGAAGGTGGTACGGTAAAACTCTATTCATTTAACACTTCTCACTCAAGCGATATTCTCAAAATTGCACCAACTGCAATAAATCTTGAAGACAAGATGACCATGGAAATTGGAGCAGATGTTTCATTAACTCCTCGTTTTACTCCTTTTGATACAACCAATACTGGATGTACTTGGAGCATTGTAAAGGGTTCAGATGTTGTTGCTGTCTCAAAGAGTGGTCAGATTACCGCTCGAAAATTGGGAACAGCTACAGTAAAAGTTCAATCAAACGAAAACCCACTTCTTTCAGATACCATGATGATTATGGTTGGAAAAAAGACGGTCAAAGAAGCAAAATTACTCTATTCCAATGACTTTAGTAGTCCACTTGGAGACGAATGGAGCCTCTCTTCACCAGGAAATGCAAAAGTTGCAGAAAAAGATGGTCAACTTGTATATCAAGATACCGATATTGGAAATCCTGCAAAAGCTATCTTAACACTCCCTGAACCAGTTGAAGGCCCTGTTACCATTATTGCTGATGTTCGATTAAACGGTATGGATATTAAAGATGCAGGAACTGCTAAAGAACAAGCTTCATACTACTATTTCGATATTAACTCACCAGAAGGTGATAACTTCTTTAGAATTAGAAACAAAGCAGACCTCAATGCTGGTCAACTTCTCGACCCTCGTATTGTCCTCAGCAAGAGTTATCTTGAACCAAAGATGAACGCTCAAGCAGCTAAAACTCCTCTTGGCACATACCATACATTTACTATGGTTATTAGACCTGAAGATCATAGTGCTCAAGCAAATACCACCGATGTATATATTGATGGCATCAAGATTGGTGAAAAGATGAAGAATAACTCAAAATCTTCTTCTATCGGTATTATTCAAATGAATAGTGGTACCAAAGACCTCATTGCTTTTGATTTTGATAATCTCAAAGTATATGAAGGTGAAAAACTTCCAGAAGGTGTAGAACCAGCTCCAATTACCGTTGCTGCTACCCCATCAGTACTCGCTGTAGGAAGTAGTTTTAGAATCAAAACAAGTGATTCAACAACCTTTAAAGTAGTAAAGGGTGCCGGTATTGCTGCCGTCAGTGACAGTGGATTGGTAACAGGTCTTTCTTCTGGTCATGTCAGCATTTTAGTTGGTAACAAACACACCATTAATGTAACGGTTGTTCCTTCTGTCGTTATCCCAAAAAGTATCGAAATGAAGGCAAACTCAGTAACACTCCATGAAGGAGAATCAGCTGACCTCACTGATTACATCTCAGTTCTTCCTGCACAAGCAACAGAAAAAGGCATGGGTGTAACGGTAATGGACGGAAAAGAATGCATCAGTGTCATGGGAACCAAAGTAATGGGACTCAAAACTGGTACAGCTAAATTACAAATCACTGCTTTGGGTAATGCATCCTTAAATAAATACATCACCATTGCAGTTGTAACCAAGAAAAAAGCTCAAGAAGTTTTATTCAGTGATGATTTTAGTGGAAAGAAATTTGACACAAACTTCTGGTCTATTAAAACAGCCAACATGACAAATGTTGAGATGAATAGTGATCAGTGCATGAGTGTCGTAGATGATAGCATGGCAGGACTTCCTAAAGCCTATGTGACATTTACTCCAATGGCTTCAACATTCACTATTTCATACAAGTTTATGCTTCTTGATGACAAACAAGTATCAGGATCAAAGTCTTCTTGTTTCACCTTTGCGCTCGGTGCAGATAAAATCACATCAACCAAAAATGAAGCATTTAGATTTAAAACAAATGGTAGTTTCAATGAAAAGACCAACAGCGTTGATAACAGACATTTCATCTTCAGTAAAGGAGAAGGAGTTTCTGGTTTCTTTGATGTTGATGGAACCGTTGAAAAGAATAAATGGTATACAATTACTTTGGTAACTACCCCTGATAATGGTAGTGCAAAAGCAAATACCACTGATCTCTATATCAATGGGAAAAAGTATGTTTCTGCTGCAAATAAGAGAATCATCCCAACATTTGATAAGATCATTTTTGAAACTGGTACAAAAGACCGAGTTTCATTCTTGATTGATGATTTGAGCATTCGTGTCGGAGATATGCATTAAACAAGACCAAAAAATGTGCTACACATTTTTTCTCATAAGAACGATAAAGGATGAGACGTTTTCCCTTTTCTTTCCCCTCATTATTATATGAAAGGGGAAAGCGTTCTTATTTTTTATACACTCTAGGCCCAAGTAAAGAACCTTCCTGTGAATTATTCTTACTTGGGCCGCTTTATACACTTTTTTGTACAATAGACACATTTTATTCTCAATAAACATACAAATACGAGACAAAAAGACAATATCACATTTTGATAAATATTCGAGTCAATTTGACAAAGCAAAAAAGCACTTAAAATTTATAAGTAAAAGCAATTAAACTTTTATTAATAAGTAAGATTCAATAAAACATTATTTTTTATTGATCCAATTAAATTACACATAATCAGAACAAAATAGTTCATAAATGCCTATTGAAACCTCAATACAAAGGTTATTTCACAAACAACCATAAATATAACCAATTGAGATTTTCTTTTTTTACAAAAGAAACAACGTTATCAGGTCTATAAATATTTATATATTTATACATAAGTAATTATTATAATTGTAATTCCACTCAAAAATTTTTTTCTTGACAGCTCAAATGAGCAATGGTATCGTTTATATGTAATTAGTTCATATTTATAAACCAAATTTATAATAGCGTAAAAAAAATAAAGGTACAACAACGTGAAAAACACGTTGTTCAATACCCCAAAATAAAGCGTATAAAAGGTTAATAAAGACACAATTTCTACAAGGAATGAAAAGGGTTTGGAATAAAACAAAAGGACCAATACTCTTTTAAATATCTTACGAAAACCAGGCAATAAACCATACAATTTACTGCTCATTTGGTTACGAAAGATAATAAAATTAAAACTTTTTATGTACAATTAAAAGGAGAAAAGCATGAAAAAATTGAGGACTACAGCAGTATCGCTGCTTGTAATCGCTTCCATTACATCATTGTTTGCAAATGGAGCAAAAGAAATGACAGGGCTTGATACCGTCAATCAACCTGAAACAAAAATGGCAACAGTCATGGAAAAGGATGATATGAGTGTAAACGTACCACTCAAATTCGACCTATCCTATGGAAATAAAGCAAGAACAATGACATACAATCAGAGTTCACCTCTTGTCTTAACCAATGGTGACGTTGTTTCAGCTGGGATGCTGAAACCTGTTTGGAGTTACATTGCTCAGAAGAACAACAGTACCTTTAAAGATGTTTCAATCCAGGATGCAAAAGCAAGTGATATGATTAAAACAGCATCTACAAACAACTTCTCAGATGCAAACATCTATGGCGGGAATAGTATTGCTACAAACTTAATGGCATATGGTGCACAAGGTAAGTTTGTTGCTCTCAACAAACTCATTGATAAAGGATTAATGCCTAACTTCGAGAATTATTTAAACGAAAATGCTGCTGTTAAAAAATCAATTACCGCATATGATGGTAACATTTATCAGATTCCTTACATTGCAGAAATCAATAACTTTGCACGAGTAATGATATGTAGAAAGAGCTGGATTACCTCTTTACTTGATGGTAATACAGAAAAACTTGAAACAAAACCTTTCACGACATACTATGAAGGCTTCTATACAGGAGACCATGCAAGACAAAATACCGTAACACCAAAAGAAGGCATCTCTGTTACCAAGAAAACAAAAGATTCAATCATTGAGATCCAAAATAATCTCTCAGTAAAGAATGGTAAAACACTCACAAAAGCTTTCATCGATTACATCGATCGTAACTATGACTATGCAAAACCATCAGAACTCTTCATTGGTGAAAAAGCTGCATACGATATTGACGAACTCATCGCTCTATGGAGATGTGTAAAAGCTAACCCTTCATTCTTAACAAATGGTAAAGCAGACACCGTATGGCCTTTCTTCGTACGTAAATCTTCATACACCCCTGAAATATTCCACCTTGCAACATGGTTCGATGGCGTTCCAACCTTCGGTACTGATTCATACAAAGCAACATGGTATATTGATAAGAACAACGATGTACAATACACCTATAGCACCAAACCAATGTACGATCATTTGAACAGAATGAGTGCATTATATGCTGAAGGTTTGTTCTACACAGATTGTTTTGATTCTTCAAACAAATCTAACTTCAGAAGTGTTCTCTTTGGAACAGATGATGCAGCAACTCCAACCTATGGTTTCATGGATTTCGATTGGATTTCTTCTTCAACAGCTACATCTTTAAACAAAGATATGGTTATCTTACTTCCACCTGTAGCAAAAGTGAACGGCGTATGGCAGTACTTTATTGCTAACTCACGTGTTGTAAAACCTGACGGCTGGGTTATCTCAGTAGCTGGTTCTACCGACGCACAAATTAAGAGAGCAGCATCTGTAATGGATTACATCTTCAGTGATGAAGGTAAAGTTCTTCAGTGCTACGGTCTTCTTGATGACTTAGACTTAGAGAATAAATATGTCGGACCTGCAGGTAATGAATTCCCAAGATTTAACCAATGGGTAAAAGATCAAGCAGGTAAACTGACCAATGGTGATATTGCTCAATTCCTCCGTGACTGGGAAGGTGCTATGATGCCAATCGGTTATGCAAAACAAATGGGTGTTGAATATCAAGTAACAAGTCAACATGGATTTGATGGTTGGACACTCCTCAAGAATTCAACTGCTAATTTCCAGACCTATGAAGGTAAAGGAATTGCAGGAGATAATCCTAACTACTATAAACTGATCCCATCAGCATTCTCCTTTACTCCAAGACAGAGTGAAACGATTGATGAAGCAACCGGCTTAGACTCAGATGAT